>Ga0137333_1000243_pt1 | contig 14960 bp, 9 predicted proteins | sample EasRivERMLT231_2_FD_102286 | JGI IMG/M metagenome (GOLD analysis project Ga0137333, IMG submission 102286) | Soil microbial communities from meander-bound floodplain in the East River, Colorado, USA - East River MetaG ERMLT231_2 | ecosystem: Environmental > Terrestrial > Soil > Floodplain ... | reverse complement strand
TTGCGAGAGCAGGAAATCTCCCTGGCGATCCACATACCAGCCGGCCCAACCGTCGCTCGCGCCGTGAATAATGCGGAAAGCGTTCGTCGCTCCGGGTTCGATGACCGCCGTCCGTAATTCCGAATGAATATCGGCTTCAAAATCTGCGGGCACGCAAAAGGTCAGGTCCTTTTCCATGGCCGGATGTCGCAGCGACAATTCTGCCGCGTGCAGACAGACTCGCGAAAACGGCGTGCCGCCGTACAACGTGTCGCCAAGAACGGGAAATCCCCTCTCCGCCGCGTGGACGCGAATCTGGTGGGTGCGTCCGGTTAACGGTTCGGCTTCAACCGTTCGGAATTCTGGTTTCAGGCCGCCCTGGTTGATTGAAACCGGAATTCCAAACCTCGTTCCTGCAACCTCGGCCCCGGCGTGCAGAGGACGGCTGACATATTTTTCGCCAGCCCGCATCAACGAACTTTTGACGATAATGTTGTGATCGGGAACGGCTCGATCAGTTAGCAGTAAATATTTTTTGCGAACGCTTCGTTGCGTGAATTGTCCGGTGAGCGAGCGATTGGCCAGCGGAGTTTTGCCGAAAACCATCACGCCGCTGGTATCCTTGTCGAGCCGATGGATGATGGCCAGGAAAGCCCAGCGCGGTTCACGGTGCCGCAGCCATTCGTAAATGCCTTCCCCGGCGTAGGGGCCGGGCGCGTGCGTGTTCCAGCCGGTGGGTTTGTTGACCACCAGCAGATGTTCGTCTTCAAAGAGAATGCACGGAGGTGACAAGTGTAATTGTTCGCGAGGCATGTATGCCTTCGTTTGCAGGTCGCAATCTACTCTGTGCTTTAACCCTGTTCTCAATCCTCTTAATCTTAATCCTTCTGACCAATGGTGATTAAGATTAAGAAAGGGATGAAATGATCGGGTTCTTTACCAAAATTTCCAGTCGTCCTTCCCCACCACCCACGCTCCGAGCAGGAAGTTAGTGATGGCGTGCGCCGTCATCGCGTCGCCGAGACGTTGCTTGCGGATCACGAGCCATTGATAGGCCATCGCACACAGGATGCCTGCCAGCCATTCGTGGTGCGCGAAACCAAAAATCGCCGCGGTCACGAGAAACGGCAACCAGGAGAAGTGCTTTAGTGGCACGGAAAGAAAATCGGTCTTTACAATGTAGCGGTAAAGAAAAGAGCGGTAGAAAACCTCCTCCAGAGGCGGCACCACCAGCGACGAGCCTGCAATCCGCACGATGACGAACAGCCACGCCAGCCCGGAGCCCTCGCCGAACTGCGTGTGAGGATTCCACGCGGCGCCAACTTTCCCGAGCTTCGGATAAAACTCATCAAGCCCCACCCAGATTGCGCACACGCCGACGCCGACCACCACCGCCTCCCAACTGAAGGCCCAACGCATTTCCGCCACCAGCGTTCGGATCTCCCAAATCAGCCACGCGCCCACGAGAGTCTTGGCCAGGTAAAACCAATAACGCGACGCTTCGCCAAACTGTCCCTGACAAAACGTGAGCAGGAGAAAAATTGCGAACGGAACAACGCGGGCCAGGCTGGGCGAGTCCGCAACTTTCTTGCGCAAAAAAATCATCGCGAAACGATGGCGGGAATGCCGTCTGTGAGGCAAGCAAACTCAACCGCCGGACCCACTGCACGCAGCCGTGGCTGTGCGTGCCGTTGGAATTATTCTTCCATGACCAACACGTTCGTCTGGCTGCCGTTGCCGACGGTGACGCTTTCCCGGCTGATGGCCAGCACCAGAAAATCGCGCGCATCCCCGACGCGGCTGCCGACGTAAACGGTCTTGCCGTTCATGACCGCCGAGGGCCGGCTCGGAGTGTAGAAAATGCCCTGCAGTTTCGGCACGATGGGTTTGGGCGGCTCCGGAATCGTTGCGGCCGGAACATCAGCCGGGGAACTGGGGGTTGAAGCGGTAGCCGGAGTTGCGCCTGGCAACTGTGCCGGCGCGGCCACCGTCGCGGTTGCCGCACTCGGGGTAATGGGAGCAATCGAAGCCGCAGGCACGGCTGGCGTCGTCGTCGGCGGAGTGGTCGCAGTTGGAGAAAGCGTGGAGATTGACGTTGGGTCGGCTTGGGTCGCATGCACAACTCGTGGTGCTGCGTTGCGTTTTTGCATGGCGATGAAGATGAACACGCCACCCAGCACCACTACGACGATCAGCGCGGCCAGCGGCAAAAGCGGAAGGCCGGGGTTGCGCTGTGGCGATGGCTCAGCCGCCCGGAATGGCAGTTCCGGCGGGGGCGCCGGGTTTTCGGTTTGCGCTTGTTTGGCGCGTTTCAGCGCGTCGTTGATGAGGCTCATGAGTGGATGTTTCCTTCGAGTTCGCGAACGGCGCGGCCGACCATGCTGTAATTGATTTTCTCCGCCTGCTGCACAAAGCCGGCCAACAGTGCCTTGTCGCAAACGGCGTTGACCAGCCGGGGAATGCCGCCGCTGTAACGGTGCACGCGCCAGAGCGCCAGTCGGGTAAAACACGGCGTCCCGTTCGCGCCTGATATCTGCAGCCGGTGCTTCACGTATTGCGTCACTTCCTGACGGCTCAACGGCCACAAATGGTAGCGCACAGTAATGCGCTGACGGAGTTGTTTCAGACGTGGATTGTTCAACCGGTCGCGCAATTCCGGCTGGCCCATGAGGACGATTTGCAGCAGCTTGCGGTTGTCGGTTTCCAGATTGGAAAGCAGCCGGACCTGTTCGAGCAATTCGTCGGTCAAATCCTGCGCCTCGTCAATGATGAGCACAGTCTCCTTGCCGCGCTCAACTTGCTGCAGCAAAAACTGGTTGATGACCGCCAATGTGTTCAGCCGGTCGAGGCCGTTGACGGGCAGCCCGTACTCCATGGCGATGGCTTTCATCAATTCATCGGCGCTCATCACCGGATTGAGAATGAGCGCGGTGGAGTAATGGTCGTTGAGTTGCTCGAGCATCGCGCGGCAGAGCGTGGTTTTGCCCGCGCCCACTTCGCCGGTCAACTGCACAAAGCCCTTCCGCTCGCGAATGCCGTACAGCAGATGATTGTAGGCTTCCCGGTGCTTCGCGCTGTAAAACAGAAACCGCGGATTCGGTGTGATGTCGAAAGGCGGCTCTGTCAGGCCGTAATGATCGAGATACACGCCTGTCCGTTTTAGCAGAAAAGGTGCCCGGGGGAAGCAAAGAAATCAGACACGCAATGACAAAGGGCAGCGCGGCAAATTGACTTGCTTTCAGACAGTGCCCGGTCATTTCTTTGATCACCTATGATTTCTCGCGCGTTCGCACTCTTTGTTGCCCTGCTTACGATTATGAACCTGCTGGGGGATTTGTTGTGGCCCGGCTTCGACGCCAGCATCTGGTGGATCAATCTCGGCACGCTGCCGGCGTGGCTGTCCCAGTTCCTGCTCGCAGTGTCCGCCTTTACGCTGTTTGTGTTCGCCTGCCGACGGAAAGTGTCCTCGCGTCGTTCGCCGTTCACCGCCGCGCTGGCGCTGGCGCTGGCCGGCGTTGCCGGCATGAACGTGACGACGTTTTACTTCCTGCTCGCAACCCATCGCATCGCCTCAGGGTTCCCGGTGCCGTTGTCGTTGTTGGTTTGCGCGGGGATGTTGCTCGTCGCCCGGGAAGCGTGGTCGCTTCGTACGGAACGGCGAAAGCCGATCACCTGGCGCGTGGTTGCAGGTTGCCTGTGCCTGTTTGCCGCGTTTCCGCTCGCGCAAATGCTTTTCTTCGGCAACACCGATTACCGCCGGCCCGCGGACGCGGTTGTGGTGTTCGGCGCGCGCGCTTATCAGGATGGACGCCTGTCCGATGCGCTCGAAGATCGCGTTCGCACCGCCTGCGAACTTTACCGCAGCGGTCTCGCGCGGCGAGTCGTGGTCTCCGGAGGTCCGGGCGACGGCGCGATTCATGAAACCGAAGCGATGCGACGTTACGCCATCCAACACGGCGTCCGACCCGGACACATTTTCGTGGACGCACACGGCTTGAACACCGAAGCGACGGTTCGCAACACCGTCCCGCTTTTCCGGCAATGGCATGCGGGGTGCGTGCTGGCGGTGAGTCATTTCTATCATCTCCCGCGCATCAAGCTCTCCTACCAGCGTGCCGGGTTCGAAGTCTGCACGGTCCCGGCGCGGCAAAAATATTTCCTGAGCCAGATACCTTACAGCATGGCGCGGGAGGTTGCGGCGTTCTGGACGTACTACCTGAAGCAGAAACCTGCGCCGGCAGTTCCAGCCAGCGCTTGAACGGCGCGGTCAGCGGAGAATTTGCTTCGCGGCCCGCACCAGTGCCGCCGCTTCTTCAGGCGTGCCGATCGTGATGCGCAAGTAATCCTTCACCTCCGGCGCACTGAACCAGCGCACGAGGATTTTCCTGGCGCGCAGTTTCTTCAACCAATCCTTCGCAGCAAAGCACGGCGGCCTTGCGAGTATGAAATTGGTCTGGCTTGGCAAAACACGAAAGCCCAGCTTCACCAGTTCGCGGCTTAACTTTTCTCGCGTCGCGATGAGCTTTCCAAAATTCGAGCGGTAGTAAGCCAGATCGTCCAGCGTGGCCTGAGCGGCGATCTGGCCAAGGCCGTTGACGTTGTAACTGTCGCGAAGCTTGTGCAGTGCAGCAATGAGTTCTGGGTTGCCGACGAAATAGCCCACGCGCTGGAAGCAAAGCGAATAAGCCTTCGAAAAGGTACGCGCCACGATGACGTGCGGATGCTTCAACGCCAGTGACAAGGAGTTCTCGTCGGCAAAATCCACGTAGGCTTCGTCCAGTACCACCACGCCGCGCTGGACTTTGCACAATGAGTCGAGTTCGCGCGTCGAATAGCCGCGACCGCTCGGTGCATTCGGAGTCGTGACAAATGTAAGCGCTGCGCGGAAGTTCCATGTGTCGCGTTCCAACTCTGCGATGCTTGGCAAACTGAAATCCGGTTTGAGCGGCACGGCATTTTTCATCGCGCCGTGAATGTCAGCCAGCACGGGGTAAAGCGAATAGCTGGGCTTGAAGTATTGAACCACCGAGGGAGCAAGGATCCTTGCCAGTTGTTCAGGCGTCGCGCGATACCGAGCACGCAGGACTGGTTCAACAAACGCCCGCACCGCCAGCGCCAGCAATTCATCCGAGCCATTGCCCACGATGATGTTCTCCGGCTGGCAGCGATGCAGCCGCGCCAGCTTTTCGCGCAAACGCTCCGCCGTCGGATTCGGATACAGCCGCAGCCGCCCGTCCACCGCCGCCCGCACCTCCCGCAACACGCGCGGCGACGGCGGATATGGATTCTCGTTTGTGTTGAGCTTGATCAACCCTTTGATCTTCGGCTGCTCGCCCGGCACGTAGGAGTGAAGGTTGTGAACCAGTGGCCGCACGAGAGAACTCGAAAAACGCATGCAGTCAACTTAGTGAATCCGGTCCATGAAGTTCAACGGTTTCCAAACGTTCATTACCACCTCGGTTTAGCGCGGTGAAATCGCCGCGATAAGCGGAACCACCACATGTCGTTGGTGCGGTTGTCATGGACAAGGCCGTTCAGATCGGCGGACGCCTGATGCTCGAACCCATTCGACTGGTCCGCGAGCGAAACCAGCAACCGCTCGCAGCCCACGAATAAAATCGTCCAGCCGCCAAAATTACCGGCGCAACCGCAGGCATGGAGAATCGTGCGATTATTGCCCGAATGCCGGTCATCAGGCCCGAAGGCGATACTCCGTCGGGGTGACGTGAAAACGCTTGGCAAAGGCCGTGGCGAAATACTGGCTGGAGTTGAATCCGTTTTGGAATGCGATCTCGGTCACCCGCAGCCCTCGATCATCCTTCAGTTGACGCGCGGCCTGGTTGAGCCGGCATTGGTTCAAGTACTCCACCGGGCCGTTGTTTACCAACTCGCGGCAATACTTCGAGAACGCGGTGATGCCCATGCCACAATGTGCGGCCATCTTTTCCAGCGTCCACGGCTGGCTGCTGCCAGATCCGTTTTCCAGGTCGCGCAGAAACATTTCCACCGTGCGGCGGCGCGAGGTGAGGGTGGGATTGGGGCGGGTTTGTTGTTCGGTCAAAGTAGTGAGGATGCCGAGAAGCAGTTGATTGAGAAGTGTGAGCATCTTTGACTCAACGCGCGGCTCTTCCCAACGCAGCACGCAGTCGGACAGGCCGCGAAATGCGCCGGCGATTTCGGGGGAGCAATCCCAGACGGGGTTTTCGTTGTGGCGCAGTTTGCGCGTGAGTTCGGTCTTGTCCGCGTCGGTCAAAGTCAGCCAGTGCGGCCAGCACCAGTCCTGCTTCGGACGGCGCACGCCCACATCGAGGATGAGCCAATGCATTTTTCCCGGGCCGATGTTTGGAGCACCGAGTTTATGAAGTTGCCAGGGCCGCGTGATTGTGAACTGGCCGGAGCGAAGTTCAAAACGCTTCGTCTCAACGGAGAAAGCCATCGCCCCCGTTTCGAGGAAGGAGATTTCAATGCCTTCGTTCCGGTGCGGCTCCAGCCCCCAATCCTGCGGGACTGAGCCGTTCCAAAAGCCGATGCTGTTGATGCCGGGCAATTCGTTGGAGCTGATCAAAATGCCCGGATAATGGCCTTTGGTGAGCGCGTGCAGTTGGATTTTCCCGTCTCGCATGGCTGCGAGCTGCGGGGCACAGGAGTCTATCCGCAGACATGACTTGCCAGTGCGGTAAGTGAGTTCAACGGCCGCGGGCATGGTTGGTTCAATATCATTCGCCGCATAATATTGCAAGCCTCTCACAGGCCGTACTGATAGTTTCGAGTTGTTCCCAGATTCGCTATCAGGCGGCCAGAATGAAGATGTGTCACAACCAATCCACAATCTGTCGGTGGCTTCTTCTTGGGGTTCGGAAGCCAATGCGTGGTGGTTTCACGCTGATCGAGTTGCTGGTCGTAATCGCCATCATCGCCATTCTCGCGGCGATGTTGCTGCCTGCCTTGAGCAAGGCGAAAGAGAAGGGCCACACGGTTTCCTGTCTGTCCAACAACAAGCAGTTGATCACGGCCTACGTCTTGTACGCCAATGACAATCGCGGCCTGATGATGCCCACCAGTTACGTGGGTGAGGATGGGCAGACGGACCTTTACGCCGGAGGTTATTGGCGAGGCCCCATGCCGGACATCACGGCCGGCCAGACGACCTCCCAAGCCAAGTCGAATGTGGACACCGGCATGAAGCGCTCTCCAATTTATCGCTACTGCAACAACATTGATGCGCACCATTGTCCGTCCGATATGCGGACAAAACTGCGCCAGCCGGGCGCGGGTTGGGCTTTTGACAGCTACTCGAAGGCGACTCCGATCGCCTCCACCATGTGGGTCGGCCAGACGCCGTTCTACAAAGATGTGCAGATAATCATGCCAGCCATGACCATGGTGTTCATCGAAGAGGCGGATTCTCGCGGTTACAACCGAGGCACCTGGGCGCTGGACACCGGCCTGCTGGGCGCGAACCTCGGTTGGGTGGACCCGTTCGCGGTGTTTCATGGGAACAACAGTTCCATCTCGTTTGCGGACGGACACGCCGAGAGCCACAAATGGGTCGAAGCCAGCACGATCAAGGCGGCGCGAGACTCGGCCAAAGGGATTGATTCCTTTTATTGGGCGGGGGGCAACCGTTCGAACCGCGATTTTCGCTGGGTTTACGACCGTTACCGCCACCAAGCTTGGAGACCGCTTCCTTGAACGGGGCGACAGGAAATTAAACGGAATCTGTCCATATTGGTTGAGGGTTGGCCGATCATAGCTTGGAATGAAGAAACCTAAACCGTTGCTGACCATTTTTAGAAACAACTCCATCCCAAACTTCCCAACGATTCTAATCGAAAGACGAAGCCTGCAACTCAACCCAATAAACATCATGAAAACCAATCGCTACCCGAATCTCCTGGCGTACGCGTTGCGCAAGACCCTCCCCCTCGTCGCGTTAGTGGCTCTCAGTTCTACAGCCTTCGCCCAGCCGGCGACGCTCGTCGCGTACTGGAACTTTAACGACGCCGGCAATCCCACCCAATCCGTTTCCACCGTTGGCGGTTTCGTCGGTGTGTTCACGAACAGTGTGGACATAGACCCTAACAACATGACCAACAACCCCGTCTATACCCCCGACGCCGGAGGCTTCTCGGGTCAGCCAGGGGATCGCGCCCTGGACTTTGGTACGAACCAGGCGTTTCGCCAGATGCGTTCCACCGATATCGAGGCAGCTCTGAATGCAGCCGTCGGTGGCGATAAGCTCGCCGTCACATTCCGTCAGAAATGGAACACCGCGACAGTCGGCAGTTCAAGTTTTTGGATCACGTCGCCTTCGAGTTCCGGGAACATGCGAGGATTTCAAGGACACGTTCCGTTCGGCGGTACGACCATCTATTTTGACACAGCGGGTTGCTGCACAGCGGGCAGTCAACGGCTCAGTGGAGGCGTGGGTGGGAACTACCAACAGTGGCGTCTTTACAGCTTCGTGAAAAATGTTGGCACCAAGCAGGTCTGGGTGGACGGAACCATGGCGCTGCAGGGCACGGGCGCCAGCCCCTTGCCGGTGGACTTTACCGAACTGCTCGTTGGGGGTGCTTACGTTGCGGCCGCGGCTGCACCTGGAGTTGCCAATAATCTCCGCGGCGTCATTGATGACTTTGCCGTCTGGCAGGGCGCCTTGGTTCCAGCTCAAATCGCCTTGCTGAACAGTGGCCTGACGCCTCCTCAGGTGGTGGCAGACACTGACGGGGACGGCATGCAGAATTGGTACGAGGATCAGTACTTCTTCGACAAGAACAGCGCTGCCGACGCCGCGCTGGATGCCGACGGGGATCTCCTTACGAACCTTCAGGAATACCAGAAGGGCACCGACCCACGAAATGCGGACACCGACGCCGACGGATTCTCCGACGCTGTCGAAACCGGCACCGGTAGCTGGATCAGTTCAACAGACACCGGCACCAGTCCCTTCGACCCGGACACGGACGATGACCTGCTGCTCGACGGTGTGGAGAATAATAACAACGTCTTCGGCGGTGCCAGCGCCACCGGCACCAATCCTCATCTCTGGGATACGGATGGCGATGGGTTTGGTGATGGGGCTGAAGTCCCACTTGGCAGCAACCCGGTCAATCCGTCCAGCACTCCCAGCGTCGGCACCGGGTCGCGCATTCTGGCTTATTGGAATTTCGACACCAATTCTGCGCCGACGCAAGCTGTGGACAGGGTTCACGGACTTCTAGCAGTTTTCACCAACGGCGTGGTGACCTTGACCAACGGGCAGGTGGTGACGACCAACGGTGCTGTTTATACCGCCGATGGCCAGGGTCACACTGGCCAGCCGGGTGACCGGGCCTTGGATTTCGGCACCAACTCGGCGCAAAGGGTTGTCCGCTCGCGCGCCATCGCCCCTTATTTGCAGGCGGCGTCCGCTCTCGACCCGGTGAGTAGCTTGTCGGATCAAATTAGCATCAGCTTCTGGCAAAAATGGTCGGTGGTCCCCGTGGGCAGCTCGAGCTTCTGGATCGTTTCGCCGAACCCGACCATGGGCGGTCGCGGAATGCAGGCGCACAATCCCAATGGCGGTGCCGCCGGAACGATCTTTTTTGACACCGCCGGCTGTTGCACCGTCCCCTTGCAGCGCATGTCAGGTACCGCGCCTGCCGGTTTCAACTGGCAGAATTGGCATCATTTCGCCTTCATCAAGAACGGGATCACCAAACAGGTCTGGATTGACGGCAAGCTGGTTTTGACCGTGGATGGCGCCAACGCACTCCCGACGGATTTTACCGAGCTGATACTCGGGACAAGCTATCCGAACTACGCTGCCCAGCTCCTCGGCCTGATGGATGACGTCGCGATATATGGCACCGCCCTGAGCACGAACCAGATCGAGGCCCTAGCGTACGGTCTCTCGCCGATGGATGTCGAACAAGCCACGGGCGATGCCGACACTGACGGGATGCCGGATTGGTGGGAGGATTTCTTCAGTTTCAATAAGAGCAGTTCTGCTGATGCCTCACTGGACGCAGATGCCGATGGCTTGACCAATTTGCAGGAATACCAGCGCAAGACGGACCCGCGCAACGTTGACACCGACGCGGACGGGTTGCGTGACGGCGTGGAAACGGGCACCGGCACGTGGGTAAGCGCCACGGACACAGGCACGGACCCGCTCAACCCTGACGCGGACGGTGACAGCCTGTTCGATGGGGTCGAGAGCAACACTGGAATCTTCCTGAACGCCACAAATACCGGTACCAATCCATTCTTGACGGACACCGATTCCGATCTCTACACGGATTCGACCGAAATGCTCCTCGGTTCAAACCCCGTGCAGCTTTTGAGCACTCCCATCACGCCGGGAGCGATAAACCTGCTGGCCTACTGGGATTTCAATAATGCGACCGTACCCACCGAGGCGGTGGACCGAATCCACAACTTCGTGGGCGTGTTCGAAGGCGGGGCGGCATACACCGGCGACGGTGCCGGGCACTCCGGTCGCCCCGGTGATCGCGCGGCGGATTTCGGGGCCAACGGCACGGCGTTGGTGCGCAATTCCGTGGGCCAGTGGCTGAGTGCCACCGGTCCCAACGACGCGGCCACCGTGAGTTTTTGGGAGAAATGGACCACGCCCGTTGTCAATTCGTTCGCCATTTACGGTGTCTCGCCCTCTAGCACTGGCACGTCGCGCGGCCTCTCGGCACACGTCCCGTGGGGCGATGGCACGGTGTATTTCGATTCATCCGGATGTTGCACGGCCGGGTTGAATCGCATGAACGCCCACATCAGCACCATAGTCACCCAGGTGCCGACTTACACCGATGTAAACGGCTTCTTCGTCAATGCGTGGCATCACGTCGCACTCTTGAAGAACTCCAGCGTCAAGCAAATCTGGATTGATGGATTTCTCTTCCTCGAGTCGGTGGGTGCGGACCCATTGAAGATGGACTTCACGGAATTCCTCATCGGCAATGACGTCACTGCTGCCACTGGTTTCCGGGGGTTGATGGATGACGTCGCGGTTTATGGAAGCGCGCTCGACCCGACCAATATCGTGGCCCTGGCCCAGGGCGCCTCACCGATTGACTTCGCCTTGCCCATCGTGCTGAGCATTGGCCGCTCAGGTGCGAGTGATGTGGTGTTGAGCTGGCCGGGAACTGGTTTTATCCTCCAGACCAACTCAAGCGTTTCCAACCCGGCCGGATGGGGAGATGTTTCGGGCGCAACCACCAGCCCGGTTACCACCTCGTTGCCGCCAACAGGCAACAGCTACTTCAGGCTCAGAAGGCAATAGCCAACCTGGCGATTTTGGGCCTCCATGCCTCAGTTTTCGCGGCTGGGTGGTCGGGGAAGAACTCCCCGGCCACCGGGCCGACCAACCGACACATGCCTCGATGACTGCCGACCGTGCCAACCGGACCAAAACTGACAATGACGCGGTATCAAAGCTGTGATAAAGTATCCCGCGATGGCCAAACTGACGTCCCATGAGAGTTCATCACTCGCAACTGATCGCCATCACCGCAACGTGATTTGCGACCCCGTTTCGCCCGGCTGCGAGTCTTGAAAGTGTGAGGGAAGACAAGGATGTGTGAATCTCGGACGCAAATGAAGGCGGCGTTGGCCGCGGGCTTGCTGACATTCACATTTGCCGCGTTCGCCAGTCCGCCCATCGTCACAAATCCACCTGCTTCGCAGACAATCTTTCTCGGTGACCCGGTCACCTTCCGTGTCGGGGCCAGCGGCACTGCACCGCTCAGTTACCAATGGTTGCGCAACGGCACGGCGGTCAGCGGCGCGACAACCAGCAACCTTACCTTCACGACTGCCGCCGCGGATCATACCGTTCAATACTCTGTCCAAGTCACAAACATTGACGGAGCCGTTACTAGCGCACCCGCCGTGCTGACGATTGACCTTGGCGAGCCAGGCCCTCCGCAGACGAACCGGTGGATCGAGATCACGAATGTCTGGCGCTACCACGTCAGCCAGGTTGACCTCGGAACAGCTTGGACCGCGCCTGGCTATCCCGACGGCGCTTGGGCTTCTGGTGGCGGATTGCTCTACGTCGAGGACAGCGCCCTCCCTGCGCCGATGACGACCATCTTGCCGCTGACCGCCGGCAGCCTGCCAACAACCTGTTATTTCCGCACGCGGTTCACGAACAATGTCGCCAATGCCTACTCCATCAATCTTATGGCAAACCTGGTGATTGACGACGGAATCGTTTGTCACTTGAACGGAGCGGAAGCCTTTCGCGTAGGCATGCCCACCAACACGATTGGTTACCACACGAACGCCAATCGCAGCGTGGGCAACGCCGCGTATGAAGGCCCGTTCGATCTTCCGATAACGAATCTCTGGGCCGGGACGAATGTCTTTGCCGCCGAAATCCACCAACTGAACGACACCAGCACCGACCTCGTCATGGGCCTCACGCTCGACGCCGTTTGGCGGGCGCGGCTGCGCGATTCAAATGGCCCCGTCGTCGCCAATGTAATTCCCGCTGCCGGCTCGATCGTCGCGGCGCTGACGCAAATAGAAGTCCAGTACAACGAAGGCGTGCAAGGCGTGGATGCCGCGGATTTGCGCATCAATGGCGTCGCCGCAACGAACCTTACGGTCGTTGCATCAAACGATTACATTTTCCGATTCCCGCCTCCGTCAACCGGGACCGTGAGTGTCACCTGGGCGCCGAGTCATGCGATCACAGATCGCTCGGCCAACTCGAACGCCTTTGCGGGTGCAGGCTTCGGATACCAACTCGCCACCGTATCGTCCTCCGCACGACTCTCTTTTTCGAGCGTCACGCAGTCCAGTGATGCCACACCTTCCAACACCGCCGGGATGGCGGTGGATGGCGTCACCGGAACATTCAGCCTAACGGCGAATTTGCCCGGCAGCTATTGGGTGGCCCAGTTCGGGCGACCGTTTCCGCTCGACCGGATCGAGTTAGTCAACCGCTCTGCTCCTAACGACGCGGAACTGGGTGGCCTGACCTTGCGTTTGTTCAACCTCGACGACCAGATCGTGTTCGAAACCGTACTCGCGAATCCCGGCCCGGGTGGTTTGGCAGTGATCAATCTGCCGGCCGGCACGGTGGCCCGCTCGCTCTGGATCGGCCTGCCTGGCACCCAGACCAACCACGCCGGCAACTACCGCGTCGGCCTGGCCGAGGTGCGTGTGTTTGGCCTGCCAAACATCCCTTATGGACCGGCGCCCGTTGTGAGCGTCACCAACACGGTCAGTGTCTGGCAATCGAGCGAATACGGCGGCTTTCCCGCTGGCAACGCGGTGGACGGCAATACTGGAAATTTCACTCACACTGCCGACCTCATGAACAGCTACTGGATGGCTGACCTCGGTCGCGTCGTACCCATTGACCGCGTCGATATCGTCAATCGGAGCAGTTGTTGCGACAACCGGCTCAGCGGGCTCGTGCTCCGCATCTTTGATGGCAACTCGAACAGCGTTGCTTCCGCTGTGCTGCCGAACCCCGGTTTGGGCGGCACATGGACTCACACGCCGACCGCGGGCACCCAGGGCCGTTGGATTCGTGTGGGCCTCGAAAACGGCCAGACGAACGGAGGCGGAAATTATTACGTGACCCTGGCGGAAGCGCGCGTGTTCTCCGGGACCACCAACGTCCTGGGCCTTTCCAGTTCGCCCGTGCCCGTGACAAACAATCTGGCCTCGTTCAAGACGAGCTACATGTTGCGCCTGGACGAATCCGTCCCCGTCGCGAGCAACGCGAACGATGACAACTACTCCACGGAAACCAAGACCACGCTGCGAACGGTGGATGGATATTGGGAGGTGGACTTGGGGAACACCTACGCGCTTTACGGCATTCGCGCTATCGCCGCCAGCGGCATCGGGTTTCGCCTGACGAACGCTATTGTCCGCCTCTATGACGCCGCCCACGAATCCGTTCACTCCCAGAAGGTGACCGGCACTCCTGATGCGTTCGACGTGGATTTGAACGGGCCGATCTTCGCACGCTACGTTAGCATCGGCCTCGAGGATAAACAACGCACGGACCCAGCCGGCGGCATCGAGTTCTACATCGGTTTCCGGGAAGTTGAGGTGTTCGGCCGCCAGACCAACAGCGTTGGCATTGTCACCTTCAATGCTTCGACGAATCAGGTTCAAGCTGGCCAGCAAGTCACGTTATCCTGGGCTGTGGATGATGTCCGGCGCGTGGAGATTCGCCCGTCAATCGGGTCAGTCGGCGCCCATACAGCCTCGAATGGTTTTGGCAACGTCACGGTTATCGTAACCAATTCCACCGAATTCGTTCTCGTCGCGACCAACGCCGCCGGCATTTTCTCCCGCGCTGTCAGCGTGCAAGTGGCTTCCAACGAATTGCCCGTGCGGATCAGCGAGATCGTTGCCGAGAACAAGTACTCCCTCAAGGATGCGGATGGTGATGCCTCCGACTGGATTGAACTCCGCAACACGGGAAACGTTTCCGTCAACCTTACAGGCTGGGGCCTGAGCGACGATCCCGGGCAGCCGATGAAATGGACCTTCCCCGCGACCAATCTAGCCCCACACGCCTCGATGATCGTGTTTGCCTCCGGTCGCGTCACACCATTTGATCCGGCTGGCAACCTGCACACCAACTTTCGCCTCGAGAAGAACGGTGGCGACCTCGTCCTCACTGCCAGCAACGGAGTGACGACTGTGGATAACATCGTTTACCCGGAGTTGGACACAGATCTCGCCTACGGCCGCCACTTGGAAGGCAACTGGACATTCCTCGAACCCACACCCGGTGCGGTGAACGCCGCGCCCACCTATCTCGGCTGGCTCAAGCAATTCGACTGGAGTCATGCCCGTGGCTTTTACGAAACCGGGTTCACGCTGACGCTTACCAACCACAGTCCGAGCTCGACTTTGTTTTACTTCCTCCGGCGTACCCCGACCACTCCGCCCCGACACACTCTCCTTCCCAACACGACCCCCTTCCTGCTCCCGCCACGAGATCGCTCGCGGGG
>Ga0137333_1000242_pt1 | contig 15063 bp, 11 predicted proteins | sample EasRivERMLT231_2_FD_102286 | JGI IMG/M metagenome (GOLD analysis project Ga0137333, IMG submission 102286) | Soil microbial communities from meander-bound floodplain in the East River, Colorado, USA - East River MetaG ERMLT231_2 | ecosystem: Environmental > Terrestrial > Soil > Floodplain ... | reverse complement strand
TCCAACTCCTGCATCTTCTTGCCAGGATCGAAATGACTCATCGCCCGGCGCAATAGATCCGCTTCCGCCAGACTGAAACCCGCCAGCTCATTGGCAATGCGCAGCACCTGTTCCTGATACAAAATGACTCCGAAGGTCTCGTCGAGCAAAGGTGCCAACGCAGGATGAAGATGTTTGATCTGCTCTTCGCCTTTGAAACGCCGCACAAAGGCATCCTTCAAACCGCCGCTGAGTGGTCCCGGTCGATACAAAGCCAGCGCTGCCATAATGTCATCTTCCGTGCGCGCATGGATCTCACGCAGGGTGGCGCGCATCCCTGGACTCTCGATCTGAAAACAACCAATCGTTTCGCCTTTTTCAATTCGCAGGGACGTTGCTGGATCATCAGAGGGGATTGAATCCAAAACTGCCAGTGGCGTTGCGTATTGCTCCGACTGACTCTCCTGAATAAACTCCGCTACATCGCCTAGGACAGTCAAACCACGAATGCCTAGAAGATCGATCTTCACCAATCCCAATGCTTCCACGGAATCCAAATCCAATTGCGTAATAACGACGCCCTTGCCACCCGAACGCATGACAGGTACAAGATCGGTCAAAGTACCAGGCGCGACGATCACGCCACCGGGATGCATCGAAAGATGGCGGGGCAGTTTCAGGATTGCTTCGGCATCCTCGAAGATGGCTTGATACGATTGCGATGGATAGGCAGCGCGTAATTCTGCAAAAGGGGAAGGCGGATCTTGCCATTCTTCGGATTCTTCAAAGCGTGCCCACCAAGCATGTGGCAATTGATTGGCAAGTTCACGCACCCTTGATGGTTCCAATCCGTGTGCCTTGGCAACATCGCCCAAAGCAGAACGGGGGCGATAGCGGTTGATCGTACCCACCATTGCGACGCGGTCTACTCCATAGGTATCGAAGACATGCTGAATGACAGTGTCTCTTCTTCTTGAACACAAGTCTGTATCAATATCCGGAGGTGTTCTGCGGGCTGGATTCAGAAAGCGTTCAAAATATAAATTCAACCGTAACGGATCCGGGCTGGTGATTCCTAAACAATGCGCCACCAGTGATGAAGCCGCTGAGCCGCGTGATGAATATGGCACTCCGGTTTGTCGTGCGAAATTCAATACATCCTCCACGATCAGGAAGATCGGCTCGAAGCCCATGCGGGCGATGGTATCCAATTCGTGATCCAGGCGTGCCTGAATAACAGGGGTGATCTCGCCATAGTTTTTCTGCGCGCCTTCAATGGCTTTATTTCGCAAATGTTGTGTAGCCGTAATACCCTCTGGCAAGGGCACAACGGGCATTTGGGATTTGCCAATTGGCAGATCGAAGTGGCAACGCTCGGCGATTTCTTTTGTGGCAACCAGCGCCTCTGGAAAATCTTGGAAGCGTAGTTCCACTTCCTCCGGACGCATGAACCAGGCATCGGTTGGCGCAAGTGCCTCGTTGGAAATCGTGGTAATGGTTTGATTCAAACGGATTGCGGAGAGCGTCCTTTGCAATCTGGCTTGTTCAGGGTTCTGGTAATACACAGGCTGGGTCACCACGGCAGGTAATGCAAGTTTGCGGGCTAGTGTTGAAAGAGTAATAGCACTGGATGGATCGCGGAAGGCAACATACAAACGATTTTTGAATATATCCAGCAAAGGCTGTGAATGGTCAGTGAGCGCGATCAGGTCTTTGGAATATGTAGACAACATATCTAGGGGACAGGGCTTGCCCGGATCATCGCGCAGGGCTAGGGTGCTGCTCAGCCGACACAGATTGGACCAGCCCTCCAGACTGGTTGCCAGAATTTGCAGCGGACCGTCTACTAAATCGATCTCCAGTCCAATGACAGGCTGTATGCCAACTTCTTTGCAAGCCGTGACAAATTCAATGGTCCCCGTGAGCAGGTAGTGATCGGTCAACCCGAGCGCGGGCATGCCACAGGCTTGCGCGGCCTGCGCCAGGGCAGTTGGGGTCATCAAGCCTTCATGTAATGAGAAGGCGGAGTGGGTGGTGAGATGAATAAACATCAACGTTATTGTGACTACTCCCCAAGCCTAAAGGCTGGAGCTTCTACGGCATAGCCGAGAGACTCTAGTCCGAGTCTCAAAATATTTATAGCGGCGTTCTGATCTCTATCCATGTTGAGGCCGCAGACAGGACAGGCATGAACACGAACATTCAGGGATTTTTCAACAATCTCGCCACAGCCACAGCATCTTTGAGATGTGTTTCTTGGCTCAACCAATACAACCACACGACCAGCATTCTCAGCTTTGTACGTGGTGAACCGGATTAATTGATTCCAAGCTGCATCCGAAATGCTCTTTGCCAAACGATGATTTTGAAGCATGTTCGCGATTCGCAAATCTTCAAAAGCCAAATAGCCAAAAGAGTTCACCAGTTCATGGCTTTTCTGATGAGCGAAATCCCTACGCTGGTTGACAATGCGCTGATGAATGTGTTGGATCGCCTTGCGGTACTTTGCTCGTTGGGGTGTACCTTTCTCTGCCTTGGAAAGTTTACGTTGCGCTTTGGCAAGTTTCTTTTCATCCCTGTGAAAGAAACGCGGGTTAGCAATCCCATTGCCATCCGAGAATGTAGCAAAACATTTCAAGCCCAAGTCTATTCCAACTGCCAAGTCATTGAAAGGCAATGGCTCAGGCGCTGTTTCACAGACGAAGCAGGCATACCAATTTCCTACAACATCCCGTCGAATAGAGAGCGTCTTGATCTTGCCTTCAATTGGACGATGCAAGATGATTTTCACCACTCCGATTTTGGAAAGAACCAAACCATTATCCAACAATTCAAAGCCGAATTGCTTGAAAGTGAAACTGTCGTACCGGCCAAACCCTCGAAAGCGAGGATAACCCGCTTTCTTGCCGGCTTTCACTCTGCGAAAGAAGGCTTTGAAAGCCAAATTCACTCGTTCTTGAACATTTTGCAAGACCTGAGAAAATACCCCTTTCAACTCAGTGTGTTCCTGCTTCCAGAGGGTTAACAACTTATTGGTGTCATACAGTGAAAGAGATTTCTTCTCTTGCTCCCAAGCATTTTTTCGAGTTGCGAGCGTCTCATTGTAGACCCAACGGCAAATTTCCAACGTTTGCATCAGCTTTGTACGTTGGTTCTTGGATGGTTGCAGACGATACTTGAAAGTTTTCACCAGTGTTGCAGTGCTGTGCATTTAGACATTCTCTAATTCTTGATATCTTGTTTCAAGACAGCGATGGGAGCGTCACCTACTGGAGTGACGAAATACGTAGAAGTTGACAGAATTGGCAATCTGTTTTTTTCAAAGGCGGGAACTCTTGCCGGAGCATACCAGAACTAATGTCCTAACTGGTTTCGCAAATTTGTGTACTCCAAATTGAGGGTCAACCTTGCAAAGAATCTGCACATAGTCTTGCATAACTTCGAGCCCCAGAGCTTTTATAGACCATATGTTCTATTCTACAACCGCATTCTATCATATGTCAATATTAGCGCCTTTACACCTGTGCTCACAGCAGATCATTGTATTCTCATCCTAGAGCAAAGGGCTTTATGGCGATGTTTTAGTAAACGTTCCCATCCAATGATTAGCGACATGAGCATAACTCCCCCAAAGCCAGCCCGCTATCATTCCGCGCATGTCATCAGATAATCCCATACAAATCCCCTTCATCATTCGCGGGCAGGAAATCACTGCGAATGATCTGCTGTATCAGAGCCGTGATAGGAAGGTACAGTTTCATTATCCCGATCCGCGCCCTCTGCTCAGTCAAATCGTTCTTTCCGACCCCACTCAACTCCAGCGCGACTTTGCCCATGTCCGTGTCGGCGAGATCATCGACTTTCTCGCTGAAGCCGGCAAAGCCATGACGCTCAACCATGCCCGTATGGAGAAAGCTTGTCGTTTCAGCATACCATTCAGCGCACTGCCGGAGTCCATCGTGAAAGGCAGTTATGACCTCATCCCGATTGTGTTCTCGAAGATGGCCTTACGCACGATGGTCGAGAACGAGATCGGCTCGAAATATCTGGACGGCTGGGTGGAGATGCCGTATGCAGACAAGATCGCAAGACGACGCGCCTATGGAGCCAGAACCATGCACTTCATCTCAGGTAATGTGCCAGTGGTGGCCGCCTTGAGCATCGCCCGCGCGGCATTGATCAAATCAGACAACATCATCAAGGTCACACCCAACGACCCGCTCACTGCCTGGGCGATCATCAGCGCGATGCTGGATGTCGATCCGAACCACCCGGTCACAAAACATTTCTCGGTCCTGTATTGGTCAAAGGAGTTGCAGGACTTCGAGCATGACTTGATTCAGCCGCGCTATCTGGAAAAGATCATCTCATGGGGCGGGGCATTAGGCGGAGTCAATTCCACTTTGAATCATGGAAACCTGCAAGCTTCGGGTATTGATGTAATCGCATTGGGACCAAAGTTCAGCATCTCCATTTTAGGTTCGGAGGCATTCAAATCATCGAACGAAATTGATAGCGTTGCCAAACTCACCGCCAAGGATGCTGGCTCATTCAATATGGAGTCTTGTGGGTCGGCGCGTTTTCATTTTGTACAGGCTAGCCCGGATCAAGCCAAGGAATATGCAAGACAGTTGTATCTTCACATGCAAGCGCAGGACCCGGCGCTGAGCACGATCCCAAAGAACTTTCCAACCGAACTCCATGATGAACTGGATGCAGCCCGCACCCAGGCTGATTTGTATTACGTTGTTGGCGGAGAAAAGCAGGAAGGGGCTGTCGTGGTAAGTCTCACGGGTGAGGCACCGGATTTCTTCCCAACCCATAGAGTAGTGGTCGTCATTCCATTCACGGGTGATCCTGTCCAACTTGCCGAACGCATTCACCCTTCCACTCAAACGGTTGGCATCTATCCAGAATCCTTGAAAGACTCATTACGCGATGTGCTGGTCGCACGTGGCGTCTGCCGCTTTATCTCCATTGGACACACGATTGATTATGCCATCGGCGGTCCGTTCAATTCCTACGAGATCATGCGGCGTGCCTGTCGCTGGATCCTGGATGAGTCCTATCCATCTACATGGGAACTGCCCTGGTTTTATCTGCGCAAAGCCTGGCAGATCTTCAAACACCATATTTTTTAGGAGATTAACTTCATGAATGACACGATTCTTTCGGGCACACCCGAATCCTGGACGCGCCTGCCGGTCCAGACTTTGTTCTCACTTTCCAAAAGTGAACTGGACTCTTTGCAGTTGCATTGGACGCAAACCCGTTTCCAGCATTTACAGGAACGCATCCCGGCGCTGGATGCATTGGCGGAAAAACAGGGCGTGAAGATCATAGCGGATTTTGAGACCCTCGCATCGATGCTCTTCACCCATCAGGTCTATAAGAACTACCCGTTTGCCTTCATCGAACGGAAACTGTTCACTGAACTCACGAGATGGCTGAATAAATTGACGGCGCATGATCTTTCCACGCTTGATATGCGCGGCGTGAACACCATTGATGAATGGCTAGCGCGCCTGGATGAAGCCGGCATGTTCGTCTTTCATTCGACCGGCACAAGCGGCAAGTTGAGTTTCTTCCCGCGCAGTCAGACGGAAAAGGAAGCCTGGGTCGAAGGGACGTATACCTTTCTCGAAGCCTTCATGCCAGGCATTCGCGATCTACATCTCCCTGTCTTCTGGCCTGCTTACCGCAGTGGGCGGCAGGCGTCCATGCGTCTGATCACGCACTTTGGTCCGGCGTTGGCAGGCAGTGATACGGAATATCACAGCCTATTCAACACACCCATGTCGGCGGATTTCATGTCACTGGCCATGCGCATGAAGCATGCGCAGGAACGTGGCGACCTGACCACAATGGATACGATCAAAGCCATCTTCAAAACCAAAGGCGAGATCGTTACACTCAAAGCGCGCAAAGCGGGTCTCACCAAAAATTTCTTCGACAAGATGGTGCGCGACTATCGCGGTCGGCGCGTCTTCCTGATGGCATCCGCCGCGGACCTGCTGGATGTGGCTCTCGAGGGATTAGCTACCGGACAGGAAAAGGTGTTCGCACCTGACTCCGTTCTTCTGACGGGTGGTGGCTTCAAAGGACGAAAGACGATAGCCGATTGGAAGGACGTTCTGAAGAAATTCTACGGCGTGGATCAGGTCTTCATGTCCTATGGCATGACTGAACTTAATACCTACAACATCGCCTGTCCCAAAGGTGTTTATCACATCTTTCCGTGGAACATTCCAATGGTGTTGGATCATGACGGTACACCTCTGCCGCGCACCGGCGTTCAGACTGGTCGCGCCGGCTATTTCGATCTGCTCGCCCAGACCTATTGGGGCGGCATCCTGACCGGTGACCGCGTCACGGTCCACTACGATGATGAATGCGGCTGCGGCTGGCAGGGACCGTGGATCGAGGATAACGTCCAGCGTTTCACCGAACTGATGGGCGGTGAAGATATCATCTCTTGCGCCGGCGTGCAGTCTGCGTACAGTGACTTCATGGAATACATCGCCGCCGATGTGCCGGAGGGAGTGTAGGCAATATGGATATGGCTGCATTGACCATGCTGGTCTTTGGGATGGTGATTGTCGGATCTGGACTAACCGGACTCCTCGCGCCGCACATTCTCCTGACAGTGTTGGGCATATCGGAAACCGGACATGCCACCCAACTATTTATCATGGCAACTTCCCAGGCGTCGCTGGCGATGGGGCTGTATTACATCCTCGCAGCGATCAATGAAACGCGCAGCTTCTTTCAGTGGAGTGTGCCGCTACGGATCATCAACTTTATGGTGTTTGCCGGGATGGTTCTCATGGGAGTCGCGCCAATGCAATGGTTGCTGGTGGCAGGACTGGAAGTAGTTGGTGCACTTGCAACAGCGGTTGCAAGTGCTTCCAAAAATAACTTCACATATAACCCGTTCCATGTATTGCGGATTGCCAGTGTGATCGTGGCACTCGTTGGAGCCATACTCACCTTCCAACCATTTGGCATCTATGGCAGCGCTTCCGCTTTCCTGTTGATCTCCAGTGTTGGCATGATCTATGCCTATCACAAGTTCAATCCGATTTAGACAAGGGATCAGTGATGAGACGACCATCCTATCAATTTCATCGCATCCCGGTCGGGATCGACAACTGTTATCTGCTGTGCGGGGAAACAACCATCCTGGTCGACGCCGGCGCGCCGGGGCATGTGAAGGACTTCATGCAGGGTATGGATCGCCTCGGCATTTCGCCCAGAGAGATCGATCTCATCCTGCTGACCCACGGGCACGCTGATCATATTGGCTGTCTGCGCCAGATCCAATACCTCACGGATGCCAGGGTTGCCATGCATGAGGCCGACTGTGCCTGGGTTGAAAGTGGTTCACCGGACCTGCCACCCGGTGTCAGCCTGTGGGGTCAGATGTTGATTGGATTGGGACAGGTTTTATACAGACCCCTCATCCTTCCCTGTCCTGTGTATTATGCCATCACCTCCACCACCTCATCCCTGATGAAGTTGGGTTTTGGCATCCCAGGTCAGGTTGTCCACACGCCGGGTCACTCTCCCGGTTCGATGTGCGTTCTGCTCGATTCAGGGGAGGTCTTTGCAGGCGATATGGCGATGAATGCCTGGTTCCTGCGTTCGACGCCTGGATTGCCAGTGCTGGCAGAGGATATGAGCCTGGTGGTGCAAAGCTGGAAGCGTCTGATCCACATGGGCGCCAAACGCGTCTACCCAGCACATGGAGCAGATTTCCCGATTGAGATTATCCAAAAGGAAATCCAGGCGTGGGAGCAGGCACATGGTTGCAGGAATTCATAAATAAAGGGAATAATATACTTCGCACACCCATCTGTTACTCCACATACCAGTAACTGAAGGAAATATCAGGTTTAGAAGGTCGCTCACCAATTGGGTTGTCGTTGAGGGCGTATAATCGTGTCGCTGCTTCTCCCTCTTACGTAATCTGATTGGAGGCTGTGATCGTATGAAAACTTCCCCTTATTTTCTGCTGATCGTGAACGCGTTGCTGGCAATTGGACTCACGGTTCTATCATTCCAATACGTCCAGCCAAAAAATTGCTACAATTTCTGTGATCCATCCTACGTAATACCTTGTCCGAAGGGGTCATGTTATTTTGGAGATCAAAAAGCCGGTTGGCCAGTCCCGGTTTTTATCGATTCTCCAGGCGGCGGTTCCCCGACAGGCGGCTGGGGGCTGCTGGGACCGGAAGATCCTCCGGGTCCAACGATGATTGTGGACATCTTGTTCTACAGCATTCTGGTTTGGATTGTTTTGTACGGAATTCAATTCTTCCGTCACCAGATAGTACCCCGAAAGGTTTTCTTGCAGTCGTTGCCGCTGAATGCGTTTCTGGGGGTTTGCTTGTGGTTTTTCTACTTTGTTTTCACATTCACGATGGGTTTCCAGGGGATCGGTCGTGGTTATCGAAATTCGGTTTATGTAGAGACATCCACGGACGTAGACCTACATTCTGCCATGACATTTTTTCCTACGGTCTCGATCCCTCTCGGCGAAGTGATTGAATACTATGGAGACCCGGATTCTGTACGGTTTACTTCGGATAGTACCACGGGAGTCACGACCACTGGACTGTTGCTTTATTGGGAGTCGGTCCCAATGTTCGTTGAACTACCTCCGATTGCGGACACAACCTATCCTGTCGACAGAAAAACGGATATTGAAAGGATCATTTTTTCCGATGACCAGGATGTTATCGCTGTAGCAGGGCAACCGATAAGTGAAGAGAAAACGCTATGGAGAGGATATGGCAATTATCAGCCCTGACCGTATCCAAAAAATGAGGGGAAAAACCTGAGAACTTTGAACAGCATATTTCTATACCGGAATGGATGAAATAGATTTTGAAAATGGAGAACGAATCATGATCAGAAAGCGAGTTGTCTCACTATTGTGGCTCATATTCTTGGTCTCATGCACTGCTCCTGAAACGGAATTTTCACCGCAGGTTACTGCATTGGAATCACCGCAGCCGACCGCATTGCCGGAGAGGGCAGATATCGGTGATGGCGGCTTGTTGTCAGGTCTGCCATGCGCAGCTCCTTGTGTATATGGAATTCGAATTGGAGAAACTTCGCTGGATCAGGTCATTCCTATGTTGGAGCAAAACGGCCTTTCTGAGTGTCAAACAGAGGATAGCGCCTCATGGGTCGGCATCCTCTGTGGATATAGTGTGGTTGTGCAGGTGGATAAAGCAACGAGCATCGTCAATGCGACTGGGTTTTATCCGAGCCTTCCGATTTCTGTGGCGGAGATCATTGAAAAATACGGGGAGCCAGATTTTGTTTCGCTTCAGGCCGAGGGACCTGTAGAATCACCCACCAGCCGCATGAGCCTGTTTTGGGATACGCGTAGGATGACGGTCGAAATGCCCCAGGTCAACAGCCATATCTATGCCCTTGCAGGAACGACCACAGTTGAGATGGTAATTTTTTTGGATGAAACGCAATATATCGATTCCAATAAGATTTCGTTCGGAGAGTATTACCAGCGGTGGAATGGGTATGGCGACTATCAGCCATGATTTTTTCTGTTGGTACCGTGGCTCAGAGATCATATCCTTGTTGGAAATAATATGCTTCACAGCTTGAAAGGTTGGCGAAGTATATAATCGCCTAAATAAAAAAGTAGTCTCTTTTGTTAGCGACACGGACGGACCACCCGTCCGTGTCTTTTTGTATCATGCCGTCCATGCCTGAACCCCAAGATCAATTCGTTGCCTCGCTTGCTTCGGAAGCCGTGGAAGTGTTGGAAGATCATCTGCTATTTCCGGGTGGTTATCTATTGCCACTCTCCGCACGCGGCACAGGCGTGCCGGGTATGACCGACCGTCCCTGGTCACGCTTGACCTCGGATGTCTTCTATCCAAACCTGCCCGTCATGTATTCCTTATCCATGCGACGTGAGCCGCCCGATGTGTTACGCGGTTCTTTGCGGGCACGCCGCACGCTCTTCGAAGGTTTCATGATGGCATTGGCCGAGAAGACCGGTCGCAGACCCTCACTCGCAGAACGCTCGGCGGATCACGCGCTGGATGCAGCCGAGTCGGAATTGTCCTTTGGCAAGCCAGCCTTCAAGATCGCCTTGATGTCGGCGCTCTTTGTGGAGCGGAATCGTTTCGAGGAAGCCGAAGCCGCACGCAGAGTCATTGAAGCCAATTTGCGCGCCCGTGGTCTGACAGCGCAACGACTGTTCTACATCGCTGAACGTGCCCTGCATCACTTTCAGCCGGGCGGCAAATTATTTCCCGGTCTTGACGAGCCAACCTTGTTTCTTGAAGAGACTCTGCCACTCATGCCCGCACCTTCCAGACAGGTCTTGCCGGTGGATGATTCAGTCTGGATCGGCACGCATGCCCGTGATGGACGCGATGTGCATTTCTCCTTCACCAAGGGACTCGATCCGGCTGTTCCACCTCCACCCCACGCGACAACTTTAATTCTTGGTGAACCGGGTGCAGGCAAAACCAGTCTCTTGCGTTGGATCATGTTGCAGCGCTTGCTGCAGGGACGCACGGTCATCTCCATTGATCCCGAAGGCGAGAATAACAAGCTGTGTGAAGCGGTGGGTGGCAGGGTCGTGCCGGCAGGGATTCCCGAAGATAAAGAAACTTGTTTGATCCATCCGCTGCAAGGGGAGAACCCTGCCGAGCTTTTGCTGGCGGTGCGTTTCTTGATCGCGGCCCTTGCCGGCGAGTCTGTATTATCTCCCGGTGTGCAGGCCGCCTTGCATGAAGCCGTGAAGCGCAGATGGGAACGCAGGCCGGGTGCAATGTCCGTCGCGGAATTCGTGGAAACGTTGGGAACGATCAATGTACCGGAAGCCGCCATGCCATTGGCATTGTTACGTCCTTTCATGCGCGGTGGGTTATTCGAGGGTTTCTTCGATAGACCCAAAGCACTTTTATCTCCGCACTTTCCTGCCGGTCAATGGTGGAACTTCGATCTCTCCTCCCTGCGTGAAGAAAATCGCGCGATCGTTCATTCGATATTGGCATGGTTTCTCTATCACGCGGTCACGGTCGGCAAACAGCCGATGGATATTTTCATTGATGAAGGTTGGCGTTTGTTGCGCAGTGGCCCTTTCACCGATCTGCTGGATGAGTTGGGTAGACGGGCACGCAAGCGTGGCGTCGGCGTCACCCTCATCACGCACCTGCCCGCCGACCTGATGAAGAATCCCACCTCATTGAGTTTGGCATCAACTGCCTTTATCGGTCGGCTTGGACCCGATGAAGCCTTTGCCTTCTATCGTTCCCTGGGTGTTCCGGAAAGTGAAGCACGTAAGAATGCAGAAACGACTTCGCGCCTGCCTCCGCGCGTATTCCTCGCAGCTCCCTCTGCTGGTCGTGGTGCATTGTTCCCGGTGTTGGTCTCCATTCCTCCAGCATGGATCCAGTTCTGGAAGCAGTTAGGCGCTACAGGAGTCACGCGTTGATTTGTATGCATTGTGGCTATGAATTCGCATCCACTCCTGAGAATTGTCCGCTGTGCAAAGGAGAATGGCAGGGCTGGGAATTGCTCTTTGCGCCGCATGCCCTCGATGATCTTCGCGCGCAGGTCATGGGTTGGATCGGACAACTTCCTTATCCTTCGATTGTGGAATGGATCGCATCTTCCAAAGGATTGCGCGTGCGTTTGTATCTGCCTCCGCATGTGGCAGAAGGCGTTGTGCAATCCTGGTCTGCCATGACGGGCCAACATTCCCGTTGGCGGGCATTGGGGATCGTCGCCATTCAGGGGAGTGGTTATGCCTTGCATTCCTCCAATCGCCTGCCATCCCTGATTGCCTCTGCCAAAGACAGTGATCCCCTGCTTGCCATTGGCAGTCGCTTGATCAGCGCCGCACGTGAAGGAAAGGAAGCCAGTCTTCGTTTATGGCTCCTCGGCAATGAAGATCGTTTGCAGGAAAAATTGCGCAGCCTGTCAGCCTATTCGTATGGAACCGAAGGCGGTGTTGAAAATAAGACGCCGAATCCGTGGGGCATGCAGTTGGATTTCCTGCGCGCTGGATTATTCCTTGGCATGTTGATGGCGGGCATCAGCGGCGGCGTCCTGTTCGCCGGGTGGTTCAATCCGTTGCCTGTGCTCCTGTTTGTGGTCTCGGGAATATCGATCTGTCTGGCAAGCGCCTGGAGCATTCGCCACTGGCTGGAATGGCGTTCGATCCCCAAGGAGGTGTTGGAAAAACGAATTCAAGAACCCTTGTTGAAAGTGGCGATCACTCTATCCGCCACATTCGAGCTGCCATTGCTTGCAGGGCAACAGTCCTGGAGTTCAATGGGTGAGGTCTGGCCAGAGATCCAAAAACATGCTTTTCCCTTACCCGCTGGTGAACTTGCCGGACTCATCGCTCCCTTGCAATTGGGAGAAGGTTCCGGATTGCTGGATCGGGCCGTCTGGCAGGAAGTGCCGGCGCCTCCGCCTTCGCAGCCGTTGCTCGAAGCTGGGTTCAAGATAGGGCAGAGTGTCGCCACAGGTGAACTCGTGGGCGTGGACCCGGATGGGCATGGACTCGCTACCGGTGGCAGTCGCTCAGGCAAGTCATCGTTCGTTTTTGCCATGCTCGAACAACTCATCACCAAAGGCGACGACGCGCCTGGCATTTTCCTCACCGATCCGCATGTGTCATTGGCAGATGCGTTCCTGGATGCAATTGCCCAACTACCGGAAGAGCAAAGAAGCCAGGCGATCAAGAGATTAAGAATCATTACACCGGATCAACCCCAAGTCATTCCATTGAACTTGCTAGCCGTTCCCGACTTCACCTGGGCCGGTAATGCCATTGTACAGATCGGTCGGCGCATCTGGGATGACTACTGGGGTCCGCGCATGCAGGCTGCCTTGCTTGGTTTATTTCGCATCGCGCATGTATGGAATCAAAGTCATCCGGAAGCTGGACTCGGACTCCTACATGTAGTGTTCATGGCTTTCAACAAGGAGTGGCGGCATAAAGCAATGGCGCTTCTACCACCCGGGGAACGGATGGGAGCGATTGCCCTCGATGCCCTGTTGGGGCAAACTGGTGACGGCGACAAATGGAGTCAGGGCTGGGTCACGGAAGTCATTAGTCCGGTGCTATCCAAGGTGATGGCGTTGGAGTTATCCCCGTGGTTGTTCTCTGCCATGCATCAGGATCGTTTTGTGGAGATGAACCAATGGATCGAAGAGCGTGCCTGGATCGTGTTGCGATTACCTTCTGGTGAGATGGGGCGCGAAGGCGCCAGGCTTACGGCAAGTGTCTTGTACAACGTCTTTGATGCAGCCTATCGTAAGGCGACTCTGGAAAAACCTGTACCTTTTTATTTCATCGTCGATGAAGCTCAGGAGATCGGTTCAGGAATGCGTTTGGAGTCCATGTTGGCGGAAGGCGCGAAGTTCGGAGCGCGCATGTTTGTGCTGGCGCAATCGCTCTCCATGATGCGCAAGGTGGAAGGCATGGAGCCGGTCGTGCAGGCTATGCTTGCCAACACCTCCACCCAAATGTTCTTTTCGCCCGACCCGGAGGATGCCGACTTGATCCGCGCCACGTTAAGTTCCACGGTGCGTTACGGCAATATGACTCTCGACCTGCCTTCCTTGCAGTGCTGGTTGCGTGCGCGTATCGGCGGTCGCTGGCAGCCGCCCACATTGACGCAGATCAAGCCGCTGCCGCGTGCCGATGCAGCCAGAGTAAAAGTATTGATTGAGGAAGTGATTGCTTCTCATCCAGCCGATTATCTGCCGGCAGATGGATGGCAGGCAAAGGCATCCGCCGCATTGGAGAACATGCTGCCTCCAGCCTTATCCAAATTATTGGATGAATTCCTGGCAGTGAGGATCGAGGAGCAGGAAGACACCCGCATCCGCCAACCAGTGCCGCAGGCAGATGAACGGCGGCTGGGCTTCTGATGACCGCGATGATGTTGCGTCTCCTGTTGGTATGTTGTGGTGGCCCGCTTGCCTGTGTGGTTGTGGGTGTGGGCATTCTTTATCCAGCCTGGAGGATGTCTCGAAGAGACAAGGGATGGGATCGATGAATGACTTGAATGAAATCCTTGATCAGACGACGACGGATATTTCCAAACAGGCCCTTCGATTGGATGACGTTCGCCTGCGATTATTCCTCAACTGGTTGAACACTCACAGCAGCAAGGTGCAATCTGTCTTGGCGCCGGGGCAGACTCTGATACAGATGGAGGAAGCCCTGTTTCGGCAGGGAGATTTTGAAGAGCGGCTCAGGTCCGGTCTGAAGACCTGGTTTGAGTCCCTGCCCATGCAGGGATTGCTTTGGGAATATCACCTCATCCTGGATGAGATTGCCTGGTGGCATAACCTGGATGCGCACCGCTTGAAGATGATCCTGAAATCGGAAGCAGGGAATTGAAATGGTCAAGTTCTTTGCCGGATTTGGGATTGGCATCTTTGCCGGGTATTTGCTTGGGCTGGTGATCCCGCTTAAGGTTTTCATGATCGCCTGCTTGGTGCTCATGGGATTGGCAGTTTTGTTATTCTATTTGTTTCATCTCGGATTGCGTGATTTTCAGGAATATTAATCATACAGGAGTTTGGTATGCAACGATTGCGAATTGGTTTGATTTCATTAATTCTCCCTATCATCCTGTTATGGACGACAGCTTCAACAAATGCGGCTCCGCTGGCTGCCATTGTTTTGCAGGAGGGTCGCACCTATGACCAGGCACATGACACTGGATATATCGATTGGAGCGGTCCGGCACAGTATGTATACGTTACGCATCGCGATGGATCTTCCCTGCCACCCACGGAGGGCGGCGCCTCTTGTAGTTCAGGTTGCTCGGAGTGGGTTACACGGCTTGGTAACGGTGGAGTAGCCAGTGGCGTGTTTGATCGAGATGTTTCCTATTTTGAGGTGATGGTGGAATTCACCCCAGACACAAACGTGGGGAATGCTACCCTGCGTGCTTGTTCGGCTGTAGATACCTGGACCTTGCAAACCGGCTCGGGTCTGCCGGGATTTGTTAGCATGGTGCTAACCGTGCCAGCAGGTTGCCGCTCCTGGTCGTTGACTGCTTCAGGCGG
>Ga0137333_1000241_pt1 | contig 15087 bp, 12 predicted proteins | sample EasRivERMLT231_2_FD_102286 | JGI IMG/M metagenome (GOLD analysis project Ga0137333, IMG submission 102286) | Soil microbial communities from meander-bound floodplain in the East River, Colorado, USA - East River MetaG ERMLT231_2 | ecosystem: Environmental > Terrestrial > Soil > Floodplain ... | reverse complement strand
GTGGTCGCCATCGCGAACAGTGAGACTGCAATTGTGGCTTGAAGTAACATATCTCCTCCACTTTCTTATAACCCCTGGTTCATCCCGAGGGTGTACTTTGCCAGCACTCCCGGAAAGTTTGCCGCCGACGTGGCTTTTGCAAAACTAAATTATTTTCCCAACGCATCGACGAATTCACCCACGCTGGCAAAACGTTCATCAGGTTTTTTTGCCATGGCTTTCATGATCGCTTTGGCTGCTGACTCGGGTATGGGAACGATCCCACGCGGATCGGGCGGCGGCTCTTCAAGATGGGCTTTGATCATCGCCCAGGTATTGAGACGGTCAAAGGGTTTTTGACCGGTAAGCATTAAGTATGCGAGCACACCGAAGCTGTATTGGTCAGCGCGACCATCCAGATTTGTAGTACCTTGGACCTGTTCAGGTGAAATGTAATCGGCTGTGCCAAGCATGTCACCGGTCATGGTGATTTTTGTGCGTTCGCCGACAAAACGCGCGATGCCAAAATCCATGAGGATGGCGCGTTGGGTGCGATGTCCGCTTGTGATGGTGGTGATGGGTTCAACGATCACATTGGAGGCTTTGATATCGCGATGTATGATGTTCTGGGCGTGGGCATAGTCGAGGGCAGAGGCAAGATCCCGGAGCAGAGGCAGGCTTTCTTCGAGCGAGAGGCGGGTGCGCGTCTTCAGAAGTTGCGAAAGCGTATCGCCTGTCAGATATTCCATCACGATGTACGGCAGTCCATCCTGTTCGCCATAATCGTGAATGGTGATGATGTTGGGGTGACGGAGTTGCGCCATCGTTTCGGCTTCGCGTGCAAAGCGTTTGTTAAAATCGGGATCCTCTTTGAAATAGGCTGATAGGACCTTGATGGCGAGCGTGTGATTCAAACTGGGGTGGCGTGCTTTGTAAATTTCGCCCATGCCGCCGCGCGCGATCAACTCAAGATTGGTGTATCCGCCGATGTTAGCAACGGTTTGGGATGGCAGGTGCGCCACCTTTTCGAGCTTGGCATTCTGACGTGCCGCGCCGCTGAAATCAAAATCAATACCGAATATTTTTTTGTTGACAAAATTACGCGAGACTTTCAAAGTTGGATTGAACAGACTAAAGATTGCCACGGTTGCCGCCACGATCCCGATCGTGGGAGGATTATCTTGACCTGTGATGGCGCGGAATACAGCTTGCAGCCCCAGCAGTATTCCCGTAAAAACCGCGCCCAGAAAAATCGTGAGAAAGCCATAGACTAATGAACGATTGATGACCAGCTCAATATCGTAGAGCCGATACTTGAGGATCGAAAAAACCACCGCTACGGGAACGCTGAATTGTGCAATGACAGAAAGTGTCTGGGTGACAAGGTCGGTGAGCAGGTGCGCTTCAGCAGAGGGCTTGGTCAGCTCGAATAATGCCATGAAAATATTGGTGCCGATGCCAGTTAGGATGCCGACGGTAACGCCGAACACGATCCACTTTAGTTGTTCACGTTTGACCGGGTTCTCGGCATGGCGATAACGATAGACTTGTGCGTAAATGCCGGTGCTGAGTACCGCGAGCAATGAGAACAGATATATTAATGTCGCATTCCCACCGCGATTGAAAATGTTGAGCGGGAAAGCATGCCAGAAGACTGAGACGATCAGCCAGAGGAACCAAATGCCTGCCACATACAACATCCAACGTTTTTGAATTTTGCCATCAGGGAAGAGATAACATGAAAGCGGCAGTCCCATGAGCACCATGGCGATGACGAAGCGGACAGGAATCTCAAAACTGGGCAGCGCTGCCATGCGTTGCAATGGTCCGAATGCATTCGCGCCCTGCCCGATCAGCGTGAACGCAACCAACAGCGCGAGCCACTCATCTGACTTGAACCAATAAATAATAATGCCCGCAACACTGAAGCCGATTGCGAGCAGAACCACGAGCGCAGTTTGATAGATGGCATAAAACGCATTGCTCATTCCCAACCCGCGCAACGCCGCAAGCGTTTCAGCATCCAGAGATTGAATGAGCCTTGTGTAATAAAGCGGGACCCCCATGCCAAAGAAAACCAAAGTCCCCAGTGCAAGGATGACGAACACGCTTCGCGCCACGGGCTGGTTGATCCCGTGTAGACGGAGATTCGTGGCTGTGGAAGCTGTCGGAGACATCTGGATGCTCGCCCTCGGCTTGCTTGATCTCTAGTTGGTGATATAGAGATTATATGCGATTCCAGATAAGTTTGGTCTTGTATTTTGGTTGCTTAATCGCTCCTTCGGGGGCTAAGCCCCCGAAGGAGCATAGATGCTGTTTACCGCATAAACACAGCCAGTGGACCCTGTGGGTTAATCATGGGTGTCAATTCGCCATAAGGAATCGTAACGACCTGCTCTGGTGCGGCGTAGGCTGCAACTTGTCCGCGCTCGAAGATGACCATGAATCCTGTAGTGGTGATGTTCCAGTTGCGATAATTTTCGGGGGTTGGGTCTGCCCCAACGGTGGTTGGATCAAAGCCGATCTCGCGTGTGGCTAATTCAGCTGAGCAATATTTCGAAATGAATTCCAGGTAATTTGAATCTGCCCTGAATAGATCAGCGATGCTGACAACTTTACTATGGGCAAAATCATAGTTGAGGGTGTGGGTAAAATCGCCGGGATGGGCAGCGCCATCTACATAGACATTGATGTCGAATTTGATGCTCCATACATCGCCGCCCTGATAGGTGACAGTGTATTTCTGGTCAAAGGTGCTGATGCCAATCTGCGGCGGATTGGGCAAATCGGTCAAGCCACTTTTGAAGGATGAGACATCTCCCTGCACAAGTGCGCCGATGGTTTGATTGAAAGCCAGTACGCGCGGATCATTACTCCCTGCCAATTGCGGGACCTGGGCAGCGATCGTGTAGGGTGGGTCATCATTGGTTTCGTTATAAGGCAGGGTATTGAGCGTCAGTTTCAAACTGGGCGGGGTGACGGTGATAGTCTCAGTAGGCGGTGTAAACGTTGCGGTTGGAAACCCCATACTGAAGGTCGCATCACATGCCAGCAGAAAGAGGATGATAATGCTGATGAATATAGCGGTTCGCTTTCGTAAAAGGGGTTTCATTTCCATAACCTCCTCATGAAAATCTAGCGGTTAGTTCGTAAATCTGGCCAACGGGCCCAGCGGATTGATGATGGCTGTCAGTGCACTATAAGGTATGGTAACTGTCTGAGGACCCGCCGCATAGGGCGCAACCTGATATTCATCAAAAGTGATCATCAAGCCATCGGGAGTAATATTCCAATTACGATAATTTTTGGGTTCGGGTTGCGCGCCCTGTTCGAAGCCGCCGTAGAAACCAATATCCCGTTTACTGAGTTCAAAGATGCAGTGACTGGAAATTATTTCAAGAAAATTTGAGTCTTCGACAAAGATCTCCTCCAGAGATAATTTCCGGCCTTGTTCAAGGTCATAGTTAAACACCATGCTGTAATGGTAGGGATGAGCCGCCCCGTCGGCGTAGCCCATAAAATTGAATTTGAGACTCCAAAGTTCACGGTTTTGAAGTATGACCACATATTGCGCATCAAAGAAACTGCCCGCCGAAATTGGGACTGCCGGGGTTTGCGCGAGCAGGTTCTTCCTGAAATATTCGATCTCAGATTGGATCAGGTCGCTCACGGACTGGTTGAAAGTTTGGGCGCGTTCGTCGTCACTGCCGGCGAGTTTGGGCGTTTGCACGCTGATAGTGTAAACAGGTGATTGCCCCTCTTCCTTGAAGGAGACCGAGGTCAACATGACCTGCTGGCTCAAGGGAATTTTAGTCGCCTCAGGCACTGGCAAAGCTGTGGCCGCAGTCGCTGTGAGGGTGGTACAGGCTTGCAGGCAGAGTGTTAGGACGCCAACGGATACTACGATCTGATGAAGCAGTTTCATTTCTATAATCTCCTCACTGATGTTCTAGGGTATAGAACGTAGCGAGAGAGATTTTTGTTTCAAACTACTTGACTATTGATTTACAAGACTTTTCAAAATCTCCAATGCTTCCTGCTTACCCCCATACCCATTCTCGCCGCCGGGACCTACGCACGAGGGACAACCGTCCGTGCATTGACATTCACTCACCAATTCATAGGCGCGTGACATCAATTCGTCGTGCATCTCGAAGAGCTTCTCACTAAAGCCAATCCCCGCGGGAACTTGATCGTACAACACCACACTGGGTTGACCGAAGGATTTGTTTTCAACGGGTTCGATGTGCGTACCCAGGTCACCGGCATCGCACATGAGGAATAGCGGCGCAAGATTGCCGAGCACATAGGCGAGCCCGGCGAGTCCACTGCGCATGCGGACGTTCGCTTCCACTTGATGATGACAGGTTGGGCAAAGTGTGGTGAGATTCTCGAGACGATTCGCCTCTTCTCGTGAAACGAAAGTCCTGAACGGAGTCTTGTGATGCACGTCATGTTGACGTGTTGTTTCAGGCGCGCCGCAAACCTGACATGTATATTTATCACGCGCGCGCACTCGTTCACGGATCTTGCCCCAATCGGGACCGTAATCGTTCGGGTCGTTGGTCCAAACGCCAGCTTCGCGCAGACGCGTAATGGTCTCTTCGGAAAGTGAAAGCCAATAGCCAGTGGTCTGCAATTCGGAGGGCGGCAAGTCCAGCGGTTCTTCGCCCAAATTCTCGTGCGTGTACCAGCGGCGTTTGCGAAAGCCCGTCACCTGTGTGGTCACTTGCAACTCGCCCCATTTTTTCTCCGCGCCTTGTACCGTGACTTGCGCTGACTCAGACAAGACTTCGACAGTTGTGCCGCGCAATGGTTCAGTGTAGTAATCGCTGGCAATGGGGCGCAGGCGCGCGATATGTTGTTCAAGATTTAACTCTTCGACAAAATATTGTTGTGCCTCATGTAAATAGATCGCACCCGGGTGCGTCATCCACACCGCGCTTTCGCCATCTACGATGCCGATGGTGCGCGGATGATCGTCCGTGATGGTTTGCAGAACAAAACTTTGCGGTGAAGCTGATCGCAACGAAATATTTGCAGCGGGATATTGATCTGCCATCCAAAAATATTTTTCCTGCGAAAGATGGGCTTCGTGGTTTTCAACCAAAAAATTTAGATACTCTTCGATCGTTTGAGCGGTGATCCTGCCAAAGCCTTCACCTTTTTGAAACGGCAATTCGAACATCGCGCAGCGCAAATGCTCAAGCAAAATCAGAATATGGTCGGGATTAACCAACGCTTGCTCCGGTGAACGCTCAAAGAAATATTCGGGATGGTGCGCGAGAAATTGATCGAGTGGACTCGCCGATGCGACCATCACTGCCACTGCGGATTCGAGTCCGCGTCCTGCCCGACCCGCTTGCTGCCTCGCTGAAGCGACAGTTCCCGGGTAGCCGACGAGGATCGCTGCACCCAACCCGCCGATATCGATTCCTAATTCAAGAGCATTTGTGGCAACGACGGTTTTGATCGAGCCGTCGCGAAGTCCTTTTTCGATCTCGCGGCGTTGACTTGGTAAATAACCGCTGCGATACCCCCGAACGAAGGATCGCGGATTGGGTAGTGACTCGTAGGGAATCAGTGGTGACTCAATGCTGGAGTCCGGAGTGAGTTCGCCTTGTAAATAACTCAGGATGATTTCAACACTTCTTCTGGAGCGTGCAAATACCACCGTTTGAACATTGCTATTGACTAATTCCCTAGCCAGCCGCACGGCTTCGAGCAAAGATGATTTACGCAAGCCAAGCGATTCGTCCACAAGGGGCGGGTTGTAAATGATGAAGTGACGCGGTCCGCGGGCGGAGCCATCGTCATCAATGAGCGTGACGTGTTCTTCAATGAGTTTCTCGGCAAGTTCTTTAGGGTTGCCGATAGTAGCGGAAGCAAGAATGAACTGTGGATTTGCGCCATAGAAATTTGCCACACGTTTGAGTCTGCGAATGACGTTGGCAACATGCGAACCAAAGACTCCGCGATAGGTGTGCGCTTCGTCAATGACGATGAATTTGAGATTGGCGAAAAAATCCAACCAATTGGTGTGATGAGGCAGAATCCCCGTGTGAAGCATATCGGGATTGCTCAACACGATGCGGGCGTTCTTGCGGATGGATGATCTTGCAGGTGAGGGTGTATCGCCGTCGTAGATGGCAGAGCTTGGTACTTGGTAATTTGTACTTGGTAATTGGAGAAGTAGAGATTGGAGATTGGAGAATTGATCTTGCGCCAATGCTTTCGTGGGGAAGAGATATAAAGCACGAGCATTTGGATTGGAAATTAACTCAGCGATGACAGGCAGGTTGTAAGCAAGAGTTTTGCCCGAGGCGGTGCCCGTGGAGAGGATGATGTTTTCACCAGCGCGCGAATGAGTCCATGCGGTGAGTTGGTGGGAGTAGAGCGAATGGATTCCAGCGGCGATCAAGGTTTGGGAAACAGGAGCAGGCAGATCGGTCGGAAAGGGATGCGTTTGTGCGGGGCGGGGAGGCAGAGTCCGCCACGCACAAAGATTGGGAGCGGTATCCGGGTCACGTTTCCAGAAATCCAAAAGAGAATTAATAGGCATTATTTGGTATCTCGATTCAAAGCGCGGAATGCCCATGCGCCAAACCCCAGCGGCAGCCAAAAAGTGATGCCGCGATAGGCGAGTGTGATGATGACTGCCTGACTCCAGGGAATGCGAAATGAAGTGAGTGCCAGCGGCATAATGCCTTCGACGATGCCGATGCCTGAGGGTGTGGGGGAGACGATGAGAAAAAGATAGGCAATGGAAAAGCCGCCAATGATCGTACCGGCAGAGAATGGAACTTTAAAAGAAAGAAAGGATGCCATCAAGACACACATGAGGAGAGCTTTATTCGTGAGCGCAAATACCAAAGGCTTGATCAGGCTGTAGGATTTTTCGGGCAGTGATTTGAGATCGGCTGCCATTTCATGGGCGAATTCGTGGGCACGGGCTTCGCTAAGGTAAGCGCGTTTGATAAAAGGTTGGGCGATGCGGTTGACAAGTCTTGCTATCCACGCGAGGGCGTTGCCCAGTGCAGCGGCGGAGCGCGAGCCAAGATAAAGCAGGGAGCCCAGCGTTAGTGCGATTGCTAATATCAATAGGGATGCCGCGATTTCGGTTGGACGGAGATCATTACGCCGAAAAAGGACGATCAACCCAAGGGTGAGCACCACCATGAAGGCGATGTAATCAATGAAGAGAAATAAAAGGTTGACGACTGTTACTTTGCCGGGAGAACGACCGTTGCGATTTGCGTCGCTTATGAATACAGCCATGCCACCGACCCCAGCGCTGGGGGCAATGATGTTGACGAAGTTTGCAGCGGCTGACATGAGCGACATTTTGTAGACGGTCTCATCCATGCCGAACAGGCGATAGAGCGAAAGGTAGGTTAAGCCTGTTCCGATGAACCATGCGCATTGAATGAGAATAGCGCATAGCACGAACCAAATGTTTCCGTGGTGAAGTGTTTCGGCTGCGCTTTCAAGTTCTCCGAAACTGAGATACACAAAAGCCGCGCCGAGGAAGAGAACAAGGATGCTAATGAACTTTCGCATGTTGAGAAGATTATACACAAACACCCGCGAAACTTTCGCGGGTGTTTTATCGTTCGTTGGACGTTCACGCAGCATACGTGACCTGGACTGGATTCTTAATCCCTGCGCCGGCCGCCGCCACTGACAAGGAGCACGTAGTAGAGCAACTGCAAAACGGCAGTGACAAGCCCAGCAACATAGGTAAGTGCGGCAGCGTTCAACACCTGGTTTACGCCACGCATTTCTTCATCGGTGCGGATGATGCCGGATTGTGCAAGTAGTTCCTTCGCGCGTGCGGAGGCATTGAATTCAACTGGGAGGGTGGCGAGTGCAAAGACTGCGCCGCCAGCAAAGAACAAAATACCGAGCCAGGCAATACTGGTCCCAAGGTTAGTCGAGCGCAGGAATAATCCAACCATGATGAGGATCCAGCCGAGGTTTGAGCCAATGTTGACAGCCGGAACCAGCATGGAGCGGAAGCGCAGGGGGACGTATCCTTCCGCATCCTGCAAAGCATGACCGAGTTCATGTGCGGCAATCGCTACCGAAGCCACGGACGGACTATTGGCAACGCCGGGCGAGAGGTAAAGGCTTTTATCCTGCGGGTTGTAATGATCAGTGAGGTTGCCGCCGATGCCTAACACACGGACATTGCGGAGTTCGGCACTGCCCTCAACACCGGAATAGACCGAACGTGAGATCAGTTGTTGGGCGGCTTGTGCGCCAGTGAGTCCGCTGTTGGTGCGGACCTGACTCCACTTGTTGTAGGCATGCTTTACGTACCATGAAGTGATGCCCATCAAAATGAAGGCTGGGATCATGAAGATCAGATACATTGGGTCAAAGAAAAACATGGTTTGTTCCTTTCAAGTACAACTACGTAAATCAGTATCCGAAGCTGCTTACTGAATAGGTGTGCTGACGGGTGTGGGCATGGAAGTGGGAATGGCGGTGTCGTTCAAGATCGCCAACAAAGTTTCGACGGCGGCATCGAGTTGTGGGTCGAGGTTGGCTTGATAGTCTTCCTCTGTCATCGTGACGTAAATATCCGGGGTCAAGCCGATGCCCTCGATCGTATTATCGTTGGGGGTGTACCATTTGGCAATAGTCACTCGGACTGCACCCTGATCGTTCGAAAGTGGCACCCAATTTTGTACTGAGCCTTTCCCATAGGAAACAACACCGATGAGTTTGGCGCGGCCATAATCCTGTAACGCACCGGCTACAATTTCAGAGGCAGAGGCCGAACCTTCGTTGATCAAAACCACCATTGGGATCTCGGTGGCAAGTCCACCGGGGAGCGCTTTGAATTCGTTTTGGTTTCCATCGCCGAACTTCTCATACAGGACCACGCCTTCAGATTCAGATGCAAACTGCGAAACAACCTCAACTGATGTGTGTAGGTAGCCGCCGCCATTGTTACGCAGGTCAAGGATCAAGCCTTTGGGGTTTTGCGCCATTAACTCTGTGAGGGTAGCGATTAATTCGCTGGTCGTATTTTCACCGAATGTGTTGACCTGAACATAAGCAATATCGTTTTCAAGCATTTTGCCAGTGGCGCTCTTGACCACGATCTTCTCGCGCGTGATGGAAAACTCCAAAAGTTCGGGGGTATCTTTGCGGGATACGGTGATGACGACGACGGAACCAGCCGGACCAAGCACTTTGCGGCGCGCCAGTTCGCCATCCACGCCAGTCATATCTTCGCCGTCAATTTTGACGATCTTATCGCCGGATTGCAAACCAGCTTTTTCAGCAGGTGAGCCTGGGATGGGACTGATAATGGTCAAATAATCGGCGGTTGTATCAACGTATGCGCCAATGCCTTCGTAAGATCCCGCCAATTCAGCGTTTGCGCTTTCGTAGGTCTGCGGATCCATAAAGGTACTGTGCTTATCGCCCAACGCTTCCATCATGCCGTTGATCGCGCCTTGCATGAGCTTGACATCGTCTACAGGCTGATCTACATATTGATCGTGGATGATATTCCAGGTTTCCCAAAAGGGTGCGAAGAGCGTTTGTAATTCAGAGGGGGTTGAGTTTTGCTGTTCAGGTGCAACAGTGGGTGGTGCATAGGGAGTTGGGATTTCGTTGCTGAACGGGACCCGCCCGTTGGACGGCATCAAATGCCCGACGATAAAACCACCAGCGAATGAGCCTGAGAGCAGGATAACTGCTACGAAAATGCCAATAACGATCTTGATTGTTTTTTCCACAAAAGCCTCCAATAGGTAACAGCCGCTCTTGAAAAGCCGGGCGACGTCACATTAAGATACTATGCCGTGATTAAAGGATAATGAATTTTGCCTACCAGACTGTATGAATCGTATTAATCTCGTGCAAGCGAATTATGAAGAGTATGTTGTGTGTGCAGGTTTGTAAAATTACCCCGTTTGAAAGCCCACTTATTCGGCTTTGTCCCTTTTGTTTTCTAGTTCGGCAACTTGTTTGCGCAGTTCTTCCATGGATTTGTTCGACGAGCTTTCCATGGGTTTGCTCAGCGAGTCGCGGATGGCGCTCATCCAGCGCGAATCTCCGCTTTTTGCCCAGCTGCGTGCAATGACATAGATGACGAAATTTGAACCGATGATGAGTACTATGAATAGTAATGCGGCGATTGCGAGCTTGTTTGATTCCATTTGATTCTCCTTTGTAGCGCAACATTTATATCACTGGTCAGTCAAACTCGACATAAATGTCGAATTACGCATCCCCTAACAAAATAGGTAAATGATTCCAGTCGGTGAACACGCCGCTGGCATCAGGTGTGGGTTCATCGGTGCCATAGAGAATGCTTGGTATGCCCACCTCGAGTGCGGCGCGCGTCGTGCGCGGCAGGTCATCGATCATCACACATTTGCGCGGATCAGGTTCGTTAGCGAGTTCCTGCGCGATGGCAAAGGATTCAGGCATCGGTTTGCAATACGGCGCGACGGCGTTCACATCCACGATGGTGTCGAAGAGATCATCGAGTTGGAGTGCAGTGAGAACGCGTCGGGCGTGGTTAACGTCTGCATTTGTAAAGATCAGTTTCCGGCTGGGCAGCGAAGCGATGATCTCGCGTTGTGTCGGATTGGGAGTCAGATAATCCTTGAGTGGCAGATCATGCACAAAGGCGAGGTAATCTTCCACATCCACTTTATGCCGTGCCTGTAAACCGCGCAGGGTAGTGCCGTACATTTTGAAATATTGTTCGCGCAGTTGCGGAACCTGCTCTGCTGGGATGCCCATGCGGTCGTGCATATAAAAATTCATGCGCTCCTTGATGGCTTTCCACAAGCCGGTGGAGTTCGGGTAGAGTGTATCGTCGAGATCGAAGAAGAGAGTAGTAAATCGCATGGGGCGATTATAAGATACTCGCCCCGTTTTCTGCGTGCAAAAAATACTATGAATAAGGGCGGGTATAATCGTGCCATGCCCATTCGTTTATTATCTTCTGAAGTTGCCTCGCAGATCGCGGCAGGCGAAGTGATCGAACGCCCTGCATCGGTGGTCAAAGAGTTGTTGGAAAATTCATTGGATGCTGGCGCGCATACGATCTCGATCGCGGTGGAAGAGGCGGGCCGGAAAGTCATTGAGATCGCGGATGATGGCTTGGGCATTCCATCTGACGAGTTGGATCTAGCCGTTTCGCGGCATGCGACCTCGAAGCTGGTTCGCTCCGATGATCTTTTTTCCATCTCGACGTTGGGTTTCCGCGGCGAAGCACTGGCTTCGATCGGCTCCGTTTCGCGAATGACGGTTACAGCGCGCGTGGAGAAAGAAAAAGAAGGTGCACGGTTAAAGGTTGAGGGCGGCAAAAGTGGAAAGCTGACTAAAGTCGGCACTACGGTGGGGACAACGATTCGAGTCGAAGATTTGTTTTATAACGTGCCAGCACGTTTGAAATTTTTAAAGACAGATGTTACCGAACGTAGGGCGATCGATTCTTTAGTGACACGTTATGCATTGGCATATCCCGATAGGCGTTTCAAATTAGCTGAAGGCAAAAACGTCACGCTGCAAACCACTGGCGACGGCGACCGGCGTGCCATCCTTGCGGCGTTGTATGGCGTGGATGTTGCCAAACAAATGCTTGAGATCATGGCGGAAGAGGAAGGTTATCGCTTAACTGGTTTCATTAGTCCCACATCGCTGACTCGCTCTAATCGCAAGGAGATCACCTTCTTCATTAACGGTCGCTGGGTACATGAGATTTCATTGACCACCGCGCTGTTGCAAGCCTATCACACCTTGTTGATGGTGGGACGTTACCCGATGACGGCTTTGTTCCTCGAGATCAATCCCGAGGAAGTGGATGTGAATGTACATCCTGCTAAAGCCGAAGTGAGATTTCGGAATCAGGAAAAAGTTTTTAGTTTTGTGCAACGCTCGGCGCGCAAGGCTTTGCTGGCGTATTCACCGGTTCCGAATGTGGCACCTAGTTTATGGGGAACGACTCGCACCGTGCCATCTGAATCAAGGTCAACTGTTGGGTTAGATTGGGCAATTGGGCATGATGAGCCAGTGAGTAGTCTGCGGAGCATAGAGAATAGTGATCAGTTATCAGTCGGTAGTAGCGGTCAGCAGTCAGCGGTCAGCACTTCTCAACAGTCAACCTTTGAACGCATCCCATTGATGCGCCTCATTGGTCAGATCGGCGCAACGTATCTTGTGGCAGAAGGTCCGGATGGGTTGTATCTTGTCGATCAACATGCTGCGCATGAACGTGTATTGTTTGAAAAGCTCATGGCACAGCATGAATTGAAGAAAATCCCCTCACAATCACTACTAACTCCCGCAGTTGTAACGTTGCCTCCTCAATCTACCAATTTACTAATTACCCAATTACCCACATTACAACACTTCGGTTTTGACGTGGAAGAATTTGGACCGAATACATTCCAGGTCCGCGCGATGCCGGCGTTATTTATGGGCAGCGATCCTGCTGTGGCGTTGCGCGCACTGGTTGAAGACTTTGAAGAAGATGAAGCACCATTACAAAATGAGATCGAGAAAAAACTTGCAGCGCGTGTTTGCAAGCGTATGGCGGTCAAAGCTGGGCAGGCTTTATCAAGCGAAGAACAACGCACTTTGCTGACCGATCTTGAAGCCTGTGATTCGCCACGCACTTGTCCGCATGGGCGACCGACGATGATCCATTTATCCGTGGATATGCTCGAGCGTCAGTTCGGGAGGCGTGGTGCCCGGTAATCAGGAAGATCGCAACCTCCTTGTGTCGTTATTTGCAGAACACGGACTCGCATCGTATATCAACTCCACACGTTCACTGGTTGTTCTGTTGAGCGAAGGCGGCAGGGTCCTCGCATGGAATCCTGCCTTTGACTTGATCAAACAGACCCTGCCTGAAGCGAGTCTCTTGCGAGACTTTCTGTCCCTCTCCAGCCGGACGATGTTCGACCTGTTGCTATCCAATGTGACACATGATCGCCTCCAGACTCAGGGTGAGCTGGATCTTGGTCAAGGGAGTCGACTCCGCGGATATATGTGCTTCCTTTACCCCGTGTCCAATGAGCGGGTACTGTTCATTGCGGAACCCCCACATGCCATTTCAGATCTTGTTACTGTCTCTGCTGAGTTGCAGGTCACCAAACAAAAACTGGAAAGAAAAGAAATAGAACTACAGTCTGTTTTGGCGCAAGCACATGAAGTTTCCCACACAGATGCCTTGACCTTTCTCCCCAATCGCCGCCAGATCATGGTGGACTTGCAGAACGCGGTCATATTCTCTGATCGTTATGGTACGCCGCTCACGATCTCGATGCTCGATATTGATCATTTTAAGAAGATCAACGATAGCCGTGGTCACACTATAGGCGACGAAGTCTTGCGAAAACTGGCGGGCGAACTACGCCAGCAAATCCGGCATCCCGATACCATTGGGCGCTATGGCGGGGAGGAGTTTTTGATCGTCCTGCCGCATAGCACTATGAAAGCCGCAACCGAACAGGCACAGCGTTTGTGTGAACAAATGCGTTCGTTATCTATTCCGGTTGGCGATCAAACTGTTTCGGTTACGATCAGTTTGGGAATTGCGCAATACAGAGTCCAGAAAGAAGATTGGCAGATCCTGCTCAGTCGTGCAGACCGCGCGCTTTATCAGGCGAAGCATAACGGCAGAGATCAATGGTCCATTGATGAATAAAAATAAATTGAGCTCACCAATTTGGTGAGCTCAATTCTTTAATTTCAAAAATTTGTTTTGTGTTATCCATCTATGTGGGGGACAGCGCGGGGCGCACGGGGCAGGAAGATGTTGAATGACGTACCCACGCCCATCTTGCTTTTTACTTCAATGCGTCCATTATGTCCCTGTACGATCTGTTTGCAGATCGAAAGTCCCAAGCCGGTACCGGCGGCTTTCCCTTCATGTTCACGCACGCGGAAGAATTTTTCAAACAAGTGCGGAATGGAATCTTCAGGGATGCCCAGACCAGTATCTTGAATGTTCAGGGATACTTCAGTATCTGTGAAGTTGCCGGTGATGATCACCGAGCCACTCGGTCGGTTGTATTTGATGGCGTTGCTCATTAGGTTAAGCAAAACTTGTTTGACCTTGTCGCGATCCGCTTCCAGCAGGGGCATATCATGCGGCACATCCACACGGATCTGGACATTCGTCTCCTGCGCCTTGGTGATCATCACATCGCGGACTTCATAGAGCAGGTCTGCGGCGCTGAAGCGGGTCTTGCGGAATTGCACACGACCTGACTCCAACCGCGCCAGATCCAGGAAGGAGGATGCCAGCGAGTTCAAGCGTAGGGTTTCATTGTGAATATTGTTGACGATCTGGTCGCGTTGTTCACGCGACATTTCAGGACGTAATAACAAATAAGTAGCAGTGCTTAAGGACGCCAGCGGTGTGCGTAATTCATGCACGAACTCAGCGATCAAATCCGATTGTTGGAACAGGCGCGCATTTTCAATCGCAACTGCCGCTTGGGCGCCCAAAACCGTCAGCATGGATTCGTCCGGGTCGGTGAACCGGCCTCTTTTTTTGTTGACACATTCCAAAACGCCAACCACTTTGTTTTTCGTGATCAGCGGAATGCCCAACAGCGATTTTGTGGATTGACCAATGGTCTGTTCCACACCTTTGAAAAAGCGTTCGTCCTTGTGGGCGTCATCAATGCGCACGGAGGTGCGGTTGAGTACGATCCAACCAGCGATGCTGTTTTCGAGCGGGACAACGAGTCCGCGCATGGTAGGCTCATCGATGTTGGTGGCAATTTGAAAGTAGAGTTGACGCGCAGTGTCGTCATATAGCAGGATGGAAGCGGCTTCAGCGTGCGTGATATCCGCTGCGGCGCGGACGATATCCTCCAGCAAAGTATCCAGGTCCAAAGTGGATGCCAGATCACGTGAGATCTCGATCACACGCAGGTAACTATCTAGAGTTTGAGTTTTTATCTCAGCCATGGATCGCTCGTTTCATGATTTCAGGGATGATGGTAGCAACATTTTCTGTGATGACGATATCAGCGCGCACATTGACATAGGTGGTTGTGTTGTTGATAATGATCAAGTGTGCGCCGTGGTCGAGGGCTTGGATCGGCAGACCAGCTACAG
>Ga0137333_1000240_pt1 | contig 15097 bp, 10 predicted proteins | sample EasRivERMLT231_2_FD_102286 | JGI IMG/M metagenome (GOLD analysis project Ga0137333, IMG submission 102286) | Soil microbial communities from meander-bound floodplain in the East River, Colorado, USA - East River MetaG ERMLT231_2 | ecosystem: Environmental > Terrestrial > Soil > Floodplain ... | reverse complement strand
TTCAAGGTTGGTCAGGTGACCGACCTCGGCGGTATTGATGATAAATCCTTCAATGCCGGCGCTTACGCTGGTATCGAAAAGGCCGTTGCTGATCTTAAGATCGAAGGCAAATACCTGGAATCAACCCAGCAATCTGATTATCAAAAGAACATCCAACAGTATATCGATGAAGATACTGACTTGATCATCACCGTCGGCTTCCTGCTGGGCGTCGATACCGCCATCGCTGCAAAAGCCAATCCCGATACCAAGTTCGCGATCGTGGACTACTCCTATCCTGACTGCTTCGGCGACCCCGCTGATGAAGGCAAGACCTGTGGTTCCACCACTGAACTCGCCAATGTTTTGGGTCTCACCTTCCAAACCGATGAAGCCGCCTTCCTGGCTGGTTACGCCGCTGCTGCCAGCACCCAGACTGGCAAAGTTGCCACCTTCGGTGGTATCAACATCCCGCCCGTCACCATCTTCATGAAGGGTTTTGAAGCCGGTGTTGCTTATTACAATGCCCAGAAGGGCACCGCTGTGGAAGTCCTCGGTTGGAACACCGCCGCTGGCGAAGGTTCCTTCACCGGTAACTTTGACTCCCTCGATGATGGTCGTTCCTTCGCTGAATCATTTGTTCAGGAAGGCGCTGATATCGTCATGCCCGTGGCTGGTCCTGTGGGTCTCGGCTCGGCCGCGTACTGCCAAGAAACCGGCTCCTGCAAGGTCATCGGCGTGGACAAAGACTGGACCGTTTCAGCCGCTGAATACACCGATATCATTCTCACCAGTGTGTTGAAGAACGTGAACGTGGCTGTGTACGATGCAACCAAAGCCGCCGTAGACGGCACCTTCAAGGGTGGTGTGTATCTTGGCACACTCGCCAACGGTGGTGTAGGTCTCGCAGCAGTAAATGGTGCTTCGGCTGAACTCACCGCCGAGCTCGAAAAACTGCAAGCCGATATTATCATTGGAGCTCTAAAGCTTACCCCATAAGGACATTTCTTTCGGGCGGACAATCACAACAACTTGTCCACATCCCTACGGTATAAGAGGGCATCGTGGAAGATAAAAGTCGGTTTGATCGCGGCACAATCCCAGACGGAAATCCCTGCGGTATTCGATTACTTCACGATGAATCTTCTTCAAAAGTGATGATCACATTTAAAGTCTGCATAGGTTAGTTGGAGGCAAACAGCCAATTCGCTATTCAATTCTGACTGTTTTACTCTTATAATCAAGGCAATCTCATCCTGAAAGATGCCTATGTCTCAACTGCCAATTACTCAAGTTTTTATGAGCTATAGCCGCAGGGATAAGGATGTTATGTGGCGTACAGCGACATTTCTGCGCAAGCAGGGTGTCAATGTTTGGGTGGACAATGAAAAATTGATTCCAGGTACACCAGTATGGGAGGAAGAGATCGAAAAAGCGATCAAAGCCGCCAAGGCAGTGGTCGTGGTCATGTCACCTGATTCAAAAAACTCGGAATGGGTGCGGCGCGAGATCACCCTTGCTGATCAATATCGCAAACACATCCTGCCCATTTTGGTGCGCGGTGACGAAGATTCATCGATCACGTTGCGCCTTGTCACACGTCAATATGTGGATATGCGGGAAAATGAGGAAGCTGGATTAAGTTCATTATACGGCGCGCTTTCTGCATACTTAGGTGAGGTGGGGATGCAAAAGAATGAAATCGGGCAGCCAGTGGGAACTTTGGTAGAAGAATCCAAAATTGAAAATAGAATTACAAGTGGAGTAAACCCTTGGGCGCTGATGCCTGGCTGGGTGTTTGCTGGCGCGCTCGGCGGATTTATGTATGATGGATATGGTCCAGCAATAGGCGGGGCAATCGCTGGATTGATCGCCGGAATCATTGTTTCGATCGCCTTAAAAACTGGTCATGCCTTTTTCAATCAAAAAACTATGACCGGAATCACCCTGGCTTGGGCATTCAGCGGTGCAGTTGGATGGTTTATTGGCGAGGAACTCACAGAAGCAATTGGCATGGCAATTGGTTATGCCATTATTGCCACCAGCGCAACAGCAATCACACTGCGTCTTCAACACGTACCTATCAATTGGAAAAACATGGCCAGGGTCGCTTCCGCATGGGCAGTTGGTGGAGCAATCGGCTGGCTCATCGGCAGATATTTTCAGCAAAATGACATACTTGACTCGTCAATAGGCTGGACGATCGGTTACGCCATCAGTTGGGCAATCGGGGGATTCGTTTTGCTCTGGGGGACAAGGGAAGAAATCACTGACATCCAACATGGCTAGCTTTTATACGGGGGTATAATTATCGCAATTATTCACCAACCAAAATATCAAGAGAGCACCATGGAAGATACTACGAAGGCAGAATTTCATATCGAAATCAGTGTTACTGACGCTACAGACGAAGAACTTGACCGTATGACGCGTCAACTGCTTTCTGAGTTAAGAGAGTTGGATGTTGAAACTGTGGAACTGAAAAAAGATGATCATGCCCCCGATGGCTCAAAAGGCGACCCTATAACACTAGGGACAATAGCAATGGAAGTCTTACCTGTTGCAATACCAAGCGTCATTGCTCTTGTACAAGCCTGGGTCACGCGCGGACAAGGTCGCACCGTGAAATTCAAAGGCAAGGGGATCGAGTTCGAAGGCTCACCCGAAGAATTACAAAAACTGCTGGCATCACTTGACAAGGGGACGAAAAAGAAGTGAGCGGAAAGTATGCCCTGATTATCGGTAATACAGAATATATAGACCCCGGTCTGGCGCAATTGACCGCGCCCGGCAAGGATGCGGAAGACTTTGCACAAGTTCTCAAAGATCAGGAAATTGGCGCGTTTGACAGCGTCAACATATTATTGAATCAGTCGTCTGCTGCGGTGACCGAAGCGATTGATGAATTCTTCGATCAGAAGAAACAAGATGACTTGCTGGTTCTCTATTTTTCAGGTCACGGGGTACGCGATGAACTCGGCGCTTTGTATCTGGCTGTCAAAAACACAATCCGTTCTCGATTAAGATCAACCGCCGTTAAATCAGACTTCATCCGTGAAGCGATGGATCAATGCCGCTCAAAGCGGCAGGTTTTGATTCTGGATTGTTGCAACAGTGGAGCATTTACGCGAGGGACCAAAGCCGCCACCGGCGTCAGCATCGGAACTGCCACCGCTTTTGAAAGCGGATTTGGTCGCATCATCCTCACCGCCAGCGATGCAACCCAATTTGCCTGGGAAGGCGACAAGGTGATCGGTGAAACTGACAATTCGTTGTTCACCCACTACTTAGTGGAAGGTTTGAAAGGTGATGCTGACAACGATGGTGATGGTCGCATCACAGTGGATGAACTATATGATTACGCTTACGAAAAAGTAAGACGCGCCACTCCCAAACAGACTCCCTCCAAATTTTCAACCAAACAACAGGGCGAAATCGTTCTGCGCCAAAGCACGCGCATTGAAGATATCAAGCCTGTTCCCCTGCCAGATGATCTGCTCGCGGCTGCAAAAAGCTCCTTGCCTTATGTGCGGGAAGCCGCAGTTAAGCAATTGGATGAACTGCTCAAAGGCAAAAATCGCGGTTTGGCGCGTTCTGCTAAAGAAGCACTCGAACACATTGCAGAAAACGATGACAGCAAGACCATCTCGCATGCGGCATTTCAGGCACTGGAAGCAATTCGACAGGCTGAGCAAGTAGCACTCCAAAAAGGGGAAGAAGAACGTCTTGCCAAATTGGAAGCTGAGCGCATTGCGGAAGAGGAAAGACGAGTTCGTGAACAAGCCGAAGCCGAACGGAAGGCGAAAGTAGAGGCTGAAAGGTTAGCTGCCACCCAAAAAGCTGAAGAAGAAGGCATCGCTAAAGCCAAACTCGAAGCCGAACGACTCGCAGAAGAAAAACGCCTTGCCGACCAAGCTGAAAAGGAACGGCAAGCAAAAGCGGAAGCCAAAAGACTCGCCGATGGGAAAGCCGAAGAGGAACGTTTGGCTCGCAAAAAGGCTGAGTCTGAAAGATTACTGATGGCCCAAGCTGAACGTGAGGCTGCGGAACGAAAAGCGAGGGAAGGGGCGGAAGAGAAGGTACAACTTGTCGATGGAAAGCAGAAACAAAGATTCTTCTTTGCCAAGAAAACAATTTGGGCACCAATATCTATTAGTGCAGTTGTTTTTCTTTGCCTCTGCATAGGATTCTACTGGTGGGTAGATTCTAACTTTCTCTGGTGCGTGTTCTTCCCGTTCTTATCGGGCTGTTGATCCTGAAGGGTTCGTCTTTTGGGTATTGAGCATGAGATACTAAGGGTTCTAAGATATATTTTGGGTCTGCTTGGTTGACCTACTTTTTCGTTTCTTCTCTCCAAGTTTCTGCTTTGTTGTGCATTTCTTCCCTTTTGGGAGCGTTGTAGCAACTTCTTTCTTCTGTACAACAGCCTGCTTCCCGCGGCTTCTTAATCTTCACTTCTTACATCCTTCTTCCTCCCAAACATTTCATCCCACTTTGCCTGTAGCGACTCTGTGCTCCCGCAGGGTACGGGACCCTGCGGCTATGCTAGCATTATAAACTTGTATGTAAATACGGTGATCATAGATCACCTTGGAGCATAGAGTTTATTTCTTACTCAGATTTTTTCACAACCTTTTCCCACTCGCTTTCGGTTTTGATTTTGTCACCTTCGCGGTCGATTTCTTTGTAGCAGGCTTCTTCGCAACTGCTTTCGGTTTTGACTTCGTCGCCTTCGCGGGTGATTTCTTCACAACAGGTTTCGACGTTGCAGGTTTCTTTTTCACAGCAGTCTTCTTTGTTGCTTTCACAACCCTCTTGGTTGTGGCTTTTTTCTTAGCAGGTTTCTTCGCTACCGCCTTCTTGCGCAACTTTTTGATTTTCACTTCTTCCACAACTTCTTCTTTCACGCCAAACATCTCATCCCACTTCGCGGACATAGACTCGACCCCTGCGCCGTTCAAAGTACTATTTACCAATCCCCAATTACTATCATCCACAAATTGCCAATCCATGAAGACGTGGTGTTGATAGGCGTGCAGTTCAACGTAGAGTCCTTTTTGCCAGAGTTCTTCGCATGATCGGATGTATTCCAGGTGTGTGACATAATCTTTGAAGATGACAAAGCCTTCAAAAGGCAGGCTCAAACCTTCGGCGAGGGATTTCTGGCGCAGATCACCGGTGCCTTTATCGAGATAGGCGGCGGAGATTTTGATCCAACCATTGGTATCGGCAAAGCGGTTGTGATAGAGGACGAGGCCGCGTTCATCATTGTGGACGTTTGAATAGGCAAATACGTTTTCGTCCACGGAACCGCTTGGAGTGTAGAGGTCATAGAGGAAGAACTGTTCCACATCCGCGAACAGGGACCGACGGTGAAGGATCGGGAAGATCTTCCAGTTATGTCCGGCGATGAGTCCTTCGTCGGGAGTCTCATCCCATTTCGGCTTGCGGAATTCCATCCCATATTTTTCGCGGAAACCTTCCACTTGTCCGTGACCGAACATAGGTAAGCCAGGCAATGTGGCAAGCACGGTTGCAACGCCGAAATATTTATCGCCGTTGCCGTATTGCTCAATGGCGGTTTTTTCATCGGGATTGTTCATGAAGTTGACATAACGCTTGAGAATTTGCGGATCGAACTCCAGCGTGTTCTTGATCGCCATGCGATATTTGGCGTTATCCTCATCGCGCAGCATGTGCATGAACGCCGAGTTATACACGCGATGCATACCGAGCGTGCGGACGAAATAACCTTCGAGCAACCAGAACGCTTCGGCTAGCAGCAACGTATCAGGGACTTCCGCCGCGACACGATCCACGACTTCGCGCCAGAACTCCTCGGGGATTGCCGCATCAAACTCAGCTCGCGTCATGCCATGCTCAGAACGAGAGGGTATCGCACCACCTGCACCGGGTTCGGGGAACCACAAACGCTGAACATGTTTCTTCGCCAATGTCATCGCAGCATCAAAGCGGATGACCGGGAAATTACGCGCTACGTGCAAAATAGTTTGAATGACAGCCTCGCGCACTTGCGCTTGAGAGTAATCAAGTTGCGCGGTGTCATTCCACGGGAAGGAGGTGCCATCGTTACCGTGATAGATATAACGGACATCGCCCGTTTGATGATCGCGGCGTTGAAAGACGACCGAGGCATCGGTCTTATCGTAGTAATGGTCTTCGAGGTAAATTCCCACGCGTAGGTCGTCGGAAAGGTTTTCGGAACGGAATGTATATGAGGGATAGGGTGAATATGGAAGCGCAAGGAACCAATCAGGATGTTCGACCACCCATTGCGAGTCGATACCCATATGATTTGGAACCATATCCGCTGATAAACGAACACCGCGCTGCCATGAACGCGAACGTAGATTCTCCAACGCAGACCAACCACCCAAGTCTTCAGCAATATCATAGGAATGCAGTGAATACGCCGATGCGACTGCATCCGCATCACCCATACGTTGCTTGATCTTCTCGCTGGCGCGCGAGCGTTCCCACAACCCAATGAGCCATAAGCCAGTGAAGCCACGATCACGCAACAAATCCAATTCTTCATCAGGAATCTGGTCGAGTGTTTTGATCCAGCGTCCATATTTACGGGAAAGTTGTTCGAGCCACACATAGGAGTTCTTTGCGATCAACACGAGCCGCGGCATCCATTCTTTGTCGGGGCTGTACCGTTCATATTCTTGATACTCGCCCCCACCATAGGTTGTCAGCGGCACATCGGGTTTGAAATCACCATGTGCAAGAGTTTTGCGAATAACTTCTTCGCGCAGAAAGTCCACGCCGCGGACGATGCGTGCGACAAATGTTTCGCCCAGCAAGCTGCCCCATTTATCCAAAATAAATTGCAATTGACCTTCCAAGGAATACGGTGAGGCTTCGGCAGGTGCGCGCAAAATATCAAAGAGCGACTCTCCTCCACCTTTTTGTGGATCATCCTTCGCGGCTTTCGCAAAGAACGTATTCAGTGACGCGATCAGACTCTTATACGCCGTCGGCTCCAGCGGTTCATCATCGACCAGTTCAAGCAAAGGACTCACCGCCGGGTTCGCGTTGTGCGTAAAGACGTAGATCAACTCCTCTACAGTCTTGATACGCCCGTTGGTAAGTTTGCCAAGATACTCTTCAACTTTCTCTTCGCCGCGATACACATTCTCAGGCGGAAATTCTGAAACGAATTTTTTCTCCGTTTGCGTGATGGGTTCGGGACCGACACTTTGGTCCGCGTGTGAGACGGCGGTGTTCATCAGCGCGGGTGGAGCGTAGTGATTCACCAGCACACGTAACGCCTCATCGATGAGCGCCATGGCGTATAGGTCAGAAGCAGGTACCGGCTGAGTACGATGCGCTGATATTTGGGAGGCGAATTTGCGAGCGGAGGCAAAGTCCGCAAAGGTCACGCGTCCGTCTGGTTGGAAGAAATCCGCAGTGAATTGGTAGGTGTCGCGGGAGGTTCGAGTGATATGCATGGGTTACCTATCTTCGCCATATAAGGCGGTTGGGGCATACAAGGATTTTACGATGTGCATATTGCAATGATAATACAACTCTCGAAAAATTTCGGGTATACTTTGCGGCGATGTCTCCACAAAATATCAGCTTAATTCTGTTCACATTATTGGCAGCGCTTTATCTGCCTGTGATCGCAACCAGTTTGCGCCGTTGGGAAGGACAGGAAACCGCCGCGACCCTATTGGCTTCATATATGACGGTGGCGTTGTTGCTGACCCTGCTGGAAGGTTTGCGCTATGGAAACCGCTGGCAAGTGGCAACACAAACCGCCCTGGATATTCAGATCTACGGCGCGTTAATCCTTTCTGTGCTGATGCTCATGACTGTGTTGGTTTTTGTACGCCGCGAGTTTTGGACCTGGCTCGGAGTCGGCGTGTTCTGGGGCTTGATCACAGTGGCATTCGCCGCCAATGTTTTCAGATTTGGCGATACGGTTTGGACGAACGGTGCAGTCACGCTGACACGCGCTGGTCTGGCACCAGCATGGTCGGCACTTGGTTGGGTAATATTTACGGTAGGCGCATTCGTGATCGTACGCCTGGCGCACTCACAATCGCGTCAACCGTTATTACGAAATCGTTTGAATTATTGGACGCCCGTTTTTCTTTTGGTCGCAGTCAGCGATATTCTTTTGATCCTAGGGCGGCAACTGCCGGGCAATCCGGTGCGTTTCTTTGCTGCTGCGTTGGCAGCGTTCGTTATTGTGACACACGACCCGCCCGATCTGCGCGAAGTAGCACGGCGCGTGCTCACCTACATCATCACCACGCTGGTGATTGTAGCGTTCTATTTGGCGGGCACCACCGCCTCGCAGCAGATCTTCATCGCTCAACCGAACTTTAATCCGGTGTTGGTAGGCGCAGGCATTGCGTTGGTACTTTCGTTCATCTTTACGCCCTTGCTTTCGATCGTGCGCAGGCTGGTCAATCGCTGGTTCCGTCTGGATGAATTCCACGCGAGCAGAACGTTGCATGCTTATAGCGAACAGATCAGTAATATTCTCGATATGCAGAAACTCGCGAACATGGCGGTGGGACTCATCATCGAGAGAATGAACATCACGCGCGGCTTTCTCTTTTTGGTAGATAAGGAGAATAACGGGGAAGCCATTCGGTCTTATCAAGTCCGCGCGGTGCGGGCAGTCGGGGAACGCCAGATCAAAGTGGTGACGTTGACCGAAGAGAATCCCATCGTCAAATCTTTTCTACAGGATCAAAAACCGCTTCTGCAATATGACCTGGACCGGCTTCCGGCATATAAGTCTGTTCCTGAATCCGATCGGGAGTGGTTCAATCGGCTTGAATCCGAAGTGTACCTGCCAATCTTCTCCAAACGCGAATGGATCGGTTTGCTCGCGCTCGGCGCGAAGATCAGCGGCAATCGTTACACCGCTGACGATCTGGTGACCCTTTCAGCCATGGCAAATCAAACGGCTGTGGCGCTTGAGAACGCACGTCTTGTTGATAACCTAGTGGTGGTCAACACTGAATTGCGTCAAGCTTATCGCTCGCTTGATAAAGCCAACCGCGATCTGGAACGCCTCGATCAAACCAAATCAGATTTCATCAGCATCGCTTCGCACGAACTTCGCACACCACTCACCACAATGATCGGCTACACTGAAATGCTGGTGGAGGATACATCGCTCCCCGAAAACGCCTTGATCATGCTCAAAGGCATCTCCAAAGGGACAAAGCGTCTGCACGAGATCATGGACTCGATGTTCGATATCGCCCAGATCGATACGCGTACTTTGCAGATCCATCTGACACCGGTGGATACAGCCATTTTGATCAAAGAAGTGGGACACAGTTTGGATAAATCATTCAAGGAACGTAAGCAATCTCTGACCATTGATATCCCGCCCCTGCCCCAGATCAAAGCCGACCCGAACCTGTTGAAAAAATTATTCCAACATCTGTTGAGCAATGCTGTAAAATTTACACCGAACAATGGCAAGGTCACCGTTACCGCCAAGACTCTCATCCATAACACCGATCTACCCAATGGCGGCGTGCAGATCACGGTCAGCGATACCGGCGTGGGCGTGGACCCCGATTCACGCGAGATCATTTTCAGCAAGTTCTATCAACCGGGCGAACTCACCAAACATTCCACCAGCAAGACACGCTTCAAAGGCGGCGGCTCTGGGTTGGGTCTGGCGTTATCCAAAGGTATTGTGGAAGCACATGGCGGGCATATTTGGGTGGAGAGCGCGGGCTACGATGAAATCACTTTCCCCGGCAGTCAATTCCACGTGCTGTTGCCGATGAGCAAAGAAGAATCCATGACAGGCACGGAAATAAAAACTCAAATTGCCTAAACGCTCTGTCGGGGGCTAAGCCCCCGACAGAGCGTTTACTTATGTGGGGGCAACAACCAACCTACCAAAGCATACAGCAGACCAAAGCTCAACAAGCCAAATTTTAAAGACGCGCAATAAAATGCGATCTCGGGATACGGGGAAACGATCCTGTTCAACAGGATCTGGAACAACGCATAATTCTCAACCGCATCGAACACAGCCGCTACAAACGCCCCGTAACCTGCCACGGCTCCGAGGGACTTTATCCAACCTCCATGCCTGTTTGCCGCAAGCAATGTACCAAACGCCAACGCAAACGCGTAGACTGGCATAAAGAGATAATCGATCCCCAAACCAAATGCTGCAAACGCATAAGGGATATTTACAATATCGGGATTAGCTTGCCCAGCGACGGCACTCAACAAAAGACTTGAGTGTTTCCATTCATTAGTGATTGCTTGCGCCTGCAACGGACTGCCCGCCAACTCAAAAGAAACGATCCCATTCGGCGCGGAGGGAGTCCGCAGAGGCTGGTCTAAAACTCTGAAAACAGCAAACAGGCTGAGGGTCAAAAAGAGAAACGTGAAAAAGAGTCGTTTACGATATACACTGGATACGAATTCAAGAGGATGTTGCATTGTCTAATCCTTCGTCGAAAGTCAAAAGTCGAACGTCGCAATTTTGACCTTTGACATTTGACCTTAGACTTTTCGTCGATACACCCGATGGTTTTTATATTCCACACCGTTCAGGTTCTTCAAGTCCGCGCGCATTTGCTCAGTGGTTTCTGCAACCTGGGTCATTTCCACATGAGCAAATTGTTTGAAATCCAATAGCGTGTGTCCCATTTCAGAATACAGCATGGCGTTGCCGCCGTGTCCCTGGAACTCAGGCAGAATCCCCATCCCGTTGACCGCGACCGTGTTCGTGCGCTTAAGTTCCAGCAAAATATCCAGCAACCCGAACGGGAACAACCGTCCCTTGGCGCGTTGAAGCGCCGCCGAAACATCGTGAAAAGCAAATAGAAAGCCAACCACATCGTCGCCATGAGTAACGATCTTGATCAGACGATGGTCAGCGATCGTCATGATATTAGAAACTACAAAATCGATCTCGCGTTGGGTGAGCGGATAATATTCCCAATTGTTCACGAAGGCATTGTTATAAGCTTTGCCTATACGTGACGCCCAGGAGACCAACTCTTTTTTATTTTTGAATTTCTTGACCTGCAAACCACCGCGTTGCATCACGCGTTGAGTAATGCGCTCCACCCGTTCAGGGATCTGGAATTTATCAGCGGGTAGAAAACATGAGACAAAATCCACTTCCTTTTCAAAGCTCTGTGCTTCTACAAGTTGTTGATAATAGGAAAAGTTGTAATTGAGCATGGTCATAGTCTGGCGATGTTCGTGCCCGAAGATCAGCACGCCATAGCCGTCCAGCGGACCCATCCCTTTGGGACCCACAACCGTATCAAGCCCGCGTGCCTGTGACCATTCGGTAACTGTGTTGAAAAGCGCAGTTGCGGCTTCCAGATCATTCTCACAATCAAAGAGAAAGAAATTACTTTCTTTAACGTTGTGATAGGTGTTGAAGGGTTTGTTTTCGATGGCTGCGATCCGCCCCACCTCCCGCCCACCACGCACTGCAATAAAAAAATCCACATCGGAATGTTCGTGGAAGGGATGCTGCTTGCGGTTGAGATACATATAGGCATCTACATGCAACGGCGGCACCCATTGCGGACAGTCCTTATATAAACGATAAGGCAGTTCAACAAAACGCTTTACTTGTGGCTTATTGTCGGTGTCGATTTTTTCGATGTTAAGCATGAAAGCCTGCCAGTGCAAAAAATATGGGGCGTATTAAGTATACACTTTGTAACCCAGAAAACACATTGAGAATAGTGACAAATATCAGTCCATGTTTATTTATCAGTGATGTAAAATAAGTACATTCCATTTCAAGGATTGTCCATGACCACTCAAATACATCAGGAATTACTGCAAAAATACGCCGAGGCGATCGTAAAGGTTGGTTTAAACATCCGCGCGGGGCAACGGTTGATCATTAATAACGCCACCTCACAGGGCATTCCGCCCGCGGGTCGCGCCCTGGTCCATGCCGTGACCAAAGCCGCGTATGCCGCAGGTGCCCGCTATGTGCAACCCATTTGGGGCGATGAAGAGATGCTGAGCATCCGTCTGCAAAATGCCCCGGCTGATTCTTTCAATGAATATCCAAAGTTTCATGTCAACGCCGTTCTGGATATGATCAAAAACGGTGATGCCCTACTCTCGATTTACGCCAATGATCCCGATGCTTTTAAAGGCATGGATCCTGAACGTGTAGCGGCTTTACAAAGAACCCAATTAGAAAACAACGAAGAGATCGGCATGAACATCAGCCGTAATGCCGTTAACTGGTGTGTAGTAGCTTCTGCCAGCCCAGCGTGGGCAGCGAAGATCTTCCCTGATCTACAACCCGAAGAAGCGGAAGAAAAATTATGGCAAGCCATCTTTGAGACCACCCGCGCCACCCTGCCTGACCCGGTTGCCGCCTGGGGCGAACACATCAAGAACTTGCGCAAACGTGGTGATTATCTGCAAGCCAAAAAATATTCTGCACTACACTACAAGGGACCTGGCACAGATCTGACTCTCGGTCTGCCACAGGGACATAAATGGATCAGCGCCCAGGCGCTCGCAGAGAACGGTGTGGTCTTCACTGCCAACATGCCCACCGAGGAAGTTTTCACCCTGCCTGATCGTCATCGCGCTGATGGCACCGTCGCAGCAACTTTTCCCTTGAGCTATGGTGGCAGTCTGATCGAAGATTTTAGCGCCACGTTCGAAAATGGACGCATCGTCAAAGTAACTGCTAAAAAGAATGAAGCGCTATTGCAGAAATTGGTTGATACAGATGAAGGCTCCACGCGGCTTGGCGAGATCGCGCTCGTGCCTGCCAGCTCCCCCATTTCCAAACGTGGACATCTATTCTACAACACGCTCTTTGACGAAAACGCATCCTGCCATCTTGCGATTGGACGCGCGTACCGCTTCACCCTCATCGGAGGCGAAGAGCTGACCGATGAAGAGTTTATCTCCGCTGGAGGCAATCTCAGCCTCAACCACGTGGATTTCATGATCGGCTCTCCGCAAATGGATATCGACGGCATCAACGCAGACGGCACTTATGAACCAGTAATGCGAAACGGTGAATGGGCAATTAACGTATAACAATTCAACTCCCGCTAAGACTTTAGCGGGAGTTATTATTTCAATTCAATGGAGAAATCAAAAATGAACCCTCAAGAATTCGACGAACTATTATCGAAATACGCCGATGTGATCGTGCATATTGGCTTGAGCGTCCGCAAAGATCAGATCCTTTCAGTCCGCGGCATTTTGGAAGATGCACCGCTCATCCGCAAGGTAACTGCCAGTGCCTACAAAGCCGGGGCAAAATATGTGGATGTATTGTGGAATGACGAACCATCCTCACGTCTACGCTTCGAACACGCCGATCCCGAAAGCATCACCTATCTTCCTGATTGGATATTTCAGCGATTCGAAGAATACATGAAAAATGGCGAAGCCGAACTCGCCATTGCATCTACTGACCCAGATCTGTTCACAGGCATTGATTCAGACTTGCTTGCAAAAAGCAGAAAAGCACGCATGCTTAAATTTGAGCCGCTAAGGAAATATGACAATATCTCCAATTGGTGCGTAGTCGCTGCAGCCGCACCCTCATGGGCAAGAAAGGTTTTTCCAGGGATACCCACAGAAGAAGCCCAGGACAAACTGTGGAAAGCCATCTTTAAAGCTTGTCGTATCGATACGCCAGACCCCGTAGCCGCGTGGCAGGCACACACAGACAGGCTCACCAAATACAAAGATTATCTAAATAACAAATGTTATACCGCCCTCCATTACCAGGCTCTAGGTACTGATCTCACCATCGGTCTACCTGAAAAACAGGTCTGGTCCAGAGCGCAGGAGTCCTTCAAGAACGGCATCACCTGCACGGTCAACATTCCCACTGAGGAGGTCTTCACCGCCCCGCACAAAGATAAAGTAAATGGTTATGTCAAAGCCACCCTGCCGTTGAATTTGGGAGGCACGCTAATTGAAGACTTCACCGTCACATTTGAAAATGGACGCGTCGTACAGTTGACCGCCAAAAAGGGCGAGTCTGACCTACGCAAACTAATTGAAATGGATGAAAACGCTTCGCGCCTCGGTGAAGCTGCCCTGGTTCCAGATAGCTCGCCCATCAAACAAAGCGGAATTCTTTTCTACAACACGCTCTTCGATGAAAACGCATCCTGCCATATCGCCTTCGGCAATGCTTATCGTACGTCAATCGCGGGTGGCGCAGATATGACAGACGATGAATTCTCGGCTTGCGGCGGCAACAAGAGCCTCGTCCACACCGATTTTATGATCGGCTCAGACAAAATGGATATTGACGGTCTCAAAGCGGATGGCACGCACGAACCCGTGATGCGAAACGGCGAATGGGCAATTGATGTGTAAGGGATACCGAACGCAACATCTTTTACATATACAAACAGCCTCAGCAACGAGGCTGTTTGATTCTCAAGAATAGAATCTACATCCAGCGTTATAATCACAGGATGCCAAAAGAAACAGCTCCTCTCGTTGAATTAGATGAACTGCTTGCCGCGGAATATGAATACATTGCCCAAACCGCCACACAAGCCAATGAAGACCGCGCGCGCGTATCCTCTTTTTATTTGATCGCCGTGGGGTCACTGGTGGCGGCGTTGTTCGGCACACAACTTTTTGACGCCGATAAGTTCACGCAAGCCGTCAAACTTATGTTCAGCGGACTCTTCGTCCTGCTGACTTTGCTGGGCACCTCTACGATCATGCAATTGGCACGCCTGCGCTCGGCGTGGTACGAGTCCATGCTGGCGATGAACCAACTCAAGGATTTTGCGATGAAGCAAAACCCGGAGCTCAAAAATGCCTTCCGCTGGAAAGCTGAAACTCTCCCAGCAAAATATAAGACTGGCAGTGTCTCTTATTATCAAGCCTTAGAGGTAGCACTGATCGGCGGTCTCATGTTCGGTGCTGCGACATTTTTTCTGCAAGAGGCTTTCTTTGCCGTCAGCGTTCTACATTGGGTCATTGCCGCTATATTTGGCATATTAGCCATATACATCCAACTCCGCGTTTACAAGCGAGCGCTCCAATAATATGCCACGCGATTATCAGAACCAAGCTCCCACAGCCTTTCAACGCAGACCTCATCTTACAAAAG
>Ga0137333_1000239_pt1 | contig 15140 bp, 6 predicted proteins | sample EasRivERMLT231_2_FD_102286 | JGI IMG/M metagenome (GOLD analysis project Ga0137333, IMG submission 102286) | Soil microbial communities from meander-bound floodplain in the East River, Colorado, USA - East River MetaG ERMLT231_2 | ecosystem: Environmental > Terrestrial > Soil > Floodplain ... | reverse complement strand
TCTCCCCATTACGCCAGCCGATGTTGAAAGTTGGGAACTGAATCCCAACACGGAGGTGCCCTTGTTTATCAACACTATTGGGGCCTGGTCAAACCGGCCACGCCCAAAAACAAAGATCAAGAACCTTTATCTGGCGGGCGACTACGTCAAGAACGCCATTGATCTGGCATGTATGGAAGGTGCTGTCTCTTCCGCATTGGAAGCCTCGGCTCAAATCCTCAGTGATCACGGAGAGACCGAATCGCTTCCAGTTGTTCAGATCCCACCGGAGTGGCCGCGGGCATTGCTGGTATTCGCCCGGATCATAATGGTTCCCGTGGTGGCAGTGGCGCGGGTTATCGCCTGGCTTGAAGAAATATTCTTCCCGCATCGACCAGACGCATCAAAGGTCCGCATTGCAGCAACGCCGAGGCTACAGATGGACTCGCGCCCGCCGCGGAAGCGGTAACGCTCGGGAAAAGATCTATTATTATTTCATAAGCCACCCATTTGAACTCGTTAATGCACGCAGACAAAATGGATGATCGATCCATCGACTGTGAATTATTTATATGGAGGGATAATGAGATTACTTATGAAAACCCTGAGACTGGATAAAAATAACCAACTTGTAGCATTTCACCAGCCATTGATCTGCTCCTGGCTCCGTCAGTCGACTTTCCAAACTCATGCTAAAATCTCAAGCGGAAATGCACAGCGATAACCTCCCACAAAATGAAAACAACCAACCGCATAGCGTCTCGGTCCACAGCCTCGTGGAATTTGTTTTGCAAGCCGGTGATCTGACTTTTGGTGGGTTTCAAAGGCGCGGTCGTGCCCAACTGGGGACACGTGGCCATCAGCGAGTACAGCGCTCCCGCCCCGCAGGTTATGAAACCGAAGTGGAGATCGCCTGCCAAGTTGCAAGCACCGACCCACTTATGGAAGTACGAGGACGGATCGATGGCTTATATGCAAGCGCAGTGCCCGTGATCATTGAGGAGATCAAAACCACTACACTGAGTCTGGAACTTGTGAGCGAGACGCACAATCACCTACATTGGGCACAAGCGCAGTGCTATGCTTATATGTATGCCCAGTTGCATCATCTCAGCGAGATCACGATTCACCTGACCTATTATCACTTGGACACTGAGGCAGAAAAGACCTTCGAGCGCCATTTTATATTCACCGAATTGGAAACCTTTTTCTCCAGCCTGATCACTCGTTATCTGGACTGGTTTCGAAAGGTTCAGGACTGGCAGGTTAGGCGTGACCAATCGATTCACCAGCTTGATTTCCCCTATGACGCCTATCGCCCAGGTCAGCGTGATATGGCTGTGGCTGTTTACAAAACCATCCGAGCCAGTGAGCGCTTGTATGTTCAGTCGCCTACGGGGGTTGGAAAAACCATCGCGACCCTTTTTCCAGCAGTGAAGGCACTTGGGCAGGGGCTGTCGTCCAAGATTTTTTACTTGACCGCGAAAACCCCTGGGCGCCTGGTGGCAGAAAAAGCGCTGGATGATATGCGCCAAGCCAACCTGCATTTGACAAGCGTTACTCTGACGGCCAAAGAAAAGATCTGTTTTTGTCCACCGGTCAACTGCGACCCGGAAGTGTGTGTATTTGCCCGCGGGTATTTTGACAAAGTCAAAAAGGCGCTGGAGGAAATCGATCACCATCAAGCTTTTACCCGCCCGGTCATTGAGGCGCTCGCCCGACAGTATGAGATCTGTCCATTTGAGTTTTCGCTGGACCTGGCTTTATGGGTCGATTGCATCATCTGTGATTACAACTACGCATTCGATCCCCGTGTCTATCTGCACCGTTTTTTTGACATTCCTACGGAACCGTATATCTTCCTGATCGATGAAGTGCACAATCTTCCCGATCGGGCGAGAGCGATGTATTCGGCTGAACTGGATAAAGCCAGCGTGCTGCATCTCGAGCGCACTCTGAAGCCGCATTTGCCTGTGCTAGCCAAAAAGCTGGGTGCGATCAACAAGAGCTTGTTGGAGAAACGTAAAGTCTGTCAGTCCGAAGATAAGAAGGCACTGATTGAGTATGAGCCCCCTGAGAAACTGCTCAAGGCGATTCAAGTATTCAGTCAAAAAGCGGAAGACTGGCTGATGCTGAATCAGGCAACTGAGTTCCGGCAGGAACTATTAGAGTTTTATTTCTTATGTAGCAACTATCTTCGGACGGCTGAATATTTCGACACATTCTACGTGTCCTACTTTGAACGACAGGGACAGTCCGATCTCAAAGCAAGACTGTTCTGCCTGGACCCGGCCCCCATGTTAGCCGCCCCACTGGAGCGCAGTCAGTCGACCATCTTTTTCTCAGCGACTCTGTTGCCCATGGATTACTTTACGAAGCTCTTGACCGGCACTGCGGAACATCCGAAGCAAATTTTCCCATCCCCATTTCCGGTGGAGAATGTCAGCTTGCTAATTCACAATGGCATATCCACCAAGTATGCGCAACGGGCTGATTCTTACGATGCGATTGCATCAGCAATCGAGTCCATCTGTGATGCGCATGTGGGCAACTACCTGGTTTACTTCCCATCTTATGCTTATTTGACTGCAGTATTTGACCGGCTCAAAGAAATATTGCCGGAAAGACAGCTTCTGGTTCAGGAGCGGGGTATGACGGAAGCAACGCGCGAATCCTTCCTGGCCCAGTTTTCGGCTAGCAATCAGGAAACGCTGGTTGGGCTTGCGGTCATGGGCGGTATCTTTGGGGAAGGAATCGACCTCGTTGGAGAACGGTTGATTGGCGCCGTGGTGGTTGGGGTGGGGGTACCACAAGTAGGCTTGGAGAATGATTTAATCAAAGATTATTTTGATCATCAAAACGTCAGTGGTTTTGCCTATGCTTACCAATATCCAGGTTTCAACCGCGTGCTGCAGGCGACTGGTCGGGTCATTCGCACGGAGACTGATCGGGGGATCATTGTATTGATCGATGATCGCTTCACCCATACTCGTTACCGCCATTTGTTTCCCACGCACTGGCGGGGATTTCAAATCGTACAGAACACGCGCGAGATCAAAGATAAATTGGCACGCTTTTGGTCACGGGAATAAAAGGATCGCTGTAAATCCTTATTTGTTAAAACTTTTTACTACTCTTTTTTCCTTCCATTTCAATTCAAAAATTAGCACCATTACCGACCCTATTAGCTGAACCGATGAGTGTATCCACGAGAATAAGTATACACGGCGCTTAGGGAGAAATGGACTTCTTTAAACGTAAAAGGTTGGGTCCATACCCGCGTGTATCTTTTATGAGAATGCCCATGTACGGCTCTAGGTCGCCTAAATTAGCACTCTATATTAAACTACTGACATGCAGCGATCTTAATTTGGAGCGGGATCGATCCAAAAATGCAGGAAATAATTATGAATATCATACGGTCTGATCATAGAGAGATGCGATAGCCACATGATTCTGTATCGTCCAGTTGGTTTGCAAGAAATGGAGTTGATCTATGACAACGGCATGAAGGCCTTTCCTGCCAGCTTGCCTCAACAACCAATTTTCTATCCAGTTCTTCAGCTTGATTATGCCCGTCAGACCGCTTCCGGCTGGAATGCCAAAAACGGACAATACGCAGGCTATGTTACGCAGTTTAAGGTGGAGGATCAATACCTTGTCCAATTTAAAAAGCATGCGATTGGTGAATCTCAACACGAGGAGTACTGGATCCCGGCAGAAGAATTGGATGCGTTCAACCAACATATCCTCGGCGTTATCAGAGTTGTGGAAGCACATTTTGGAACTGCGTTTCAAGGATTTGTCCCCGAAAAGTTTGTGATGCAAGGGAAAAACGCCATTGAACAATTCACGCTGCTCGCCAATACTTATATTTACAAACGGATGGATTTTTACCTTGAAATCAGGCGCAACCACAAGGCGATATTCCTGAATTACCCGTTTTGGCAAGCATATGAATTCAAGAATCCAGGACTGAAGGAAAAAATACTACAGGCAATCAAAGAAGCGTGGTTTACGTCCTTCCCCAAAACTCCCCTGCCATTGCCGCTTCCAGTCCATGAGGATATGGAGCTTGTAAAGCAGACCGATGCGCATTCCATGGAGGCTTCTGCGCACGAGGATATCGAGCCGGTAGAGCAAACCGATTCGTATTCCTTGGCGGAATCTGTTCAGGAAGATATCCCACTCATAAAGCCAACAGACACAAATCCTTTGGCAAATCCTAATGATGAAAATACCACACCAGTAGAAGAAAGCGAGCCATATGGGTTAGTCGACCCTGTTCATAAGGATATCGTACCCGTCGCGCAGGTAAATTTTCATTTTTTAAAGGGAATCGAACTGGGTTTAAATGGAAAGTATCAAGAAGCTATCGATGAGTTATTCAAAGCAGTCCAGGAAGATCCTGATCATGTCGTCGCCCATACCAGTTTAGGAGTTGCTTTTCATAGAGTGGGTGAAGATGATCGCGCCGTGTCCTGCTATCAAGCCGCTCTACAGATCAACCCCAAACAGGCCGAGGCTCGCTATTTCCTGTCCAATATCCTCTACGCCCATGGAAATATTCGTGAAGCGATGGCAGAATATTCGGCTGCGATCGGTCTGGTGCCGGAACTGATCGATGCTCATCAAAAGCCTGTCCCGCAAGACCGGCTGACTGATTACACCAATTCACCGGCTGAGATGCATCGGATCGCCAGTCCCGCCTATCGAATTCTCGATCTGAACAAAGCACTCGAAGCCAATCCCGGGCAGGCGCATCTATTCAAAGAACGCGCAGCTGAGTATTCGCGTCTCTGGAATTATGAACAGGCCATCGCGGACTACAGTTCAGCCCTGGCGCTCCAACCTGACGATGCCAATGCGCTCCACTTTCGGGGTGTAGCGTATGAGCAAATGGGGCAATTGGAGCGTGCTCGGGAGGATTATCAGCAGGCTGTCACCATCGACCCGCAGTTATCGAATAGGTACATCAATCGCGGTATTAACTTTGGAAAAATAGGGAATTTCCGGCAATCCATTGACAGCCTTACCGAAGGCATACGGCTCGCTCCCCAAAATCCAGAGGGCTATTTCAATCGCGGCATAACCCATATACAACAAGGCGATTTCGAGAGTGCGATTGCTGACTTTTCAAATGTAGTCCAGCTTTCCCCCAGTGAAGCAGCAGCCTATTACTGGCGCGGGATTTCCAATGAAGAAGTTGGACGCCAGCGCGAGGCAATCGCCGATTACAGGCAGTTTCTTTCATTAACCCAGGATGCGAATGCTCGGGCGGAGATTGAACAAAAACTGAGTCAATGGAATGTAGACGAGCCAGATAGAGCAGATCATCGCAGTACAGTTCCGGATGACGGACACAAAACGCATCAGGGCCAACCAGAGGCGCCAGATCAAGTCCTTGATTTACATGACTTGCTGATTGCACTTGGAGAACGAGCTCTCCATTCAACCTGGTTTGGCAGCGGTGTGGACTGTTACGGGGAAAAAGCAGAAGAACTCCATGCTTTTACCGATCAAAATGAACCGATCGAAGGGGGCGAGCTGCTTTATATCACGACGGGTATCTACCAAACGATTGAAGGTGACTTCCAAGCCTTTGATCCTGGTGCAACTTCTCCCTGGATCTTCATCCGCGCCTGGGATGGAACTGGATTCCATATTGAGACAAACGACCCTGAAATCAAGAATCAACTAAAGACTCGTTTTCAAGAGGTTGATGACGTGGAGGGAGCCGATCCGCCTTACGAGGGTTTATTTATTCGCATTTAATCAGACCTCTACATGAAAGGGACCAATGAATTTCAACTGGCCTTGTGCGCTCGTAAAAAGCTTGGTTGGAGTCCATATTTATCAAGTCCCTTAATTTTGAAACCTCAAAAAAATTCAGAAACCCACCGACCTCCCGCGGACATCAGTGAGTTTCCAAATGATTACAGACAGGGATCTATTTGTTTATTTGGATGTTGACACTTTCTGAACGGCCCCAGAGACTCAAATCGTACATCGCGTAGGCATGGGCTGGTAAAGCAACAAACTGTCCGGGGGTCGTCGCTCGGGCGTAATATGTGAAGGTACGAGCTCCCTTTTCAAAGGTAGTAATAAAGAATACCACCCGATCACCGCGAATTTCCTTGTAATTGTAGCCATACTCCTCCCAGTAGAAGGGTCGATAGTCTTCATATCCCCAGCTACCCATACTGACCTGGTTGGCTGCACTCAATCCTTCATTAAGTGCCTCCAAACCGCCGGGAAGATAATCCTCCACTGCCAGGAAGAATGCGTTTTCGGGGGCTTGAACGCGCACTTCCACTTTGACCAACTGCCCGGCTTCAAAGCTTTCGATCGGTTGCTTTGTTTTTGGATCGAGATACTTGCGGATGACAGTTATGTTTCCGGCTGCTTTTACTTCGTTCTGTAGCAAATCGTAGCGGGTGGAAAGATCAAAGTAAATTGGGTCAGTACCCTGTGTGGTCACCAGGAGGGAATTCAACCCATCCTGCAGTTCGGCCAGAGGGATATCAATGCTGGCACTGGAATGGCCGACTTCCAAGGTTCCGAAAGCGAGACTCTTTCCGTTGACAAGCACTTCATAAGGTGTTGTTCCTGATTTGTTTTCTACGTTGATCAGATGCTCAGTCAATGCCAGGATGGTAAAACTAGTTTCATTCGTCGTACCCCAGCCATAGATGCCCTGGCGTTGGTCAGCCAAATATTTGACGATGCCTGGCATGAGCGCATTCTCCGGCTGTATTTCTGCATAAGCCAGTAATACGAAGGCAGTGGTACGAACACTGGAAGCCATGGTCTTGCTGTGATATTGGCCATCGTAACTCGGCTGTGGCCAGTACACATACTCTGTTTCCTTGAGGGCGCTTTGTGAAAGAATATCAAGAATCGTTTGGGCCTGTTCTTTTTCGTTCAAACGGTTCAATGCCAAAGCCAGGGCGGCCTGACTGAAGGGGTCAAGCTCATAAATGGATGTGGACACCAGCGCCTCTGTTTTTTCAAGATTGCCCCGTCCCGCCTGTGCCATGCTGTAGAGAGCATACGCTTGCGTTCGAACATCGAGTCGTGCGTTATTCCCGATTTGGTCGTCAAGCCATTTGGCGGCCTGATCCAGCACCTTGGGCTCGATCGAATAACCTGATTCCTCCATCACGCCCAGTCCAAATAATACCCAGGCAGTCTGGTATGGATCTGAAACATCATCCGTCCACCACCCCCAACCTCCATCGCTATGTTGCAGGCCGTAAAGGCGCTGAATACTTGCTTTAATCAGCGGCTCAAGGCGTGTCTGCATCTCAGGGCCACCCACGCCCAGTTCCTCAGCGGCGTGAGCCACTACTGCATTTGGCAGGGCACGGCTCATGGTTTGCTCCACACAGCCATACGGGTAGCCCGTTAGGTATTCCAACCCGTTCAGTAAGGTTCCGCTCATCGAGCGATTGAGAGTTAGTCGCACCTGACTTGTTTCCCGCTCTACATTTGGCAGTGGCAGACCTAACGTCAGTGTGCCGCTAAACTGGCCGGACTGATTTTGGACATCTTGAATCGCAGCTGGTTGAAGGGCAAGCGGTACCAGGATCGAGTCGAGAACTTCTGCGCCACTCTTTGCAGTAATGGTTACTTGAGTAGACTTTGCACTCTGGACTCGAACCTGCCAACCCACCGGTAACACTTCTCCGGGCTGCAACGAGACCAATGTTTCATCCGGGTTACGAATCTCCAGGCCCGGGGCAGATAGCTGGACCGTGAGAATTTGTGTTTGTGCGCTGTAATTATGAATGAAGGCTGTCAAGGTAGCCTGGTCTCCATTTGTCAACACCCGCGGAAGGATTGGGCGCACAAATACATCCTTTTTCGTTTCGATGTTGATCCAGGTCTGGCCAACCTGGTGATTAAGAGTGACCGCTTTGACGCTCAATCGCCAACTAGTCGTATTATCTGGCAAATCGATCGTGACCTGCGCCTGCCCATTCTTATTCGTTTCGATGACTGGCAACCAGGCAGATGTATCAGGAAAATCGCTGCGCGCCGCCGGAGGTGTCTCATCACCACCACCGCCTCTGCCACCTTCCATGATGATACGATAGGGCGCCATCGAATCAAAAGTGTTCACGGAGTGGCCGCGGGGTCCATAAAAGGCATCAAAAATATCCTTTGAAAAATCGTTGGCCAAACCATAGATGGCTTCGTCAACAACAGCCAGCGAGAGTTCTGCCTGAACTGGTTTTCCGGTCGAATCACTTACTTGAATAGTTGCATTTAGCTTTTCGCCCGGTGCGTATGTTTGTTTGTCTGTGACGATACTGATGTTAAGTTCCTTGGCGCTGGAGTCCACCTGGATCTGCGTCTTTGCCAGACGGAGATAACTGTCTGCATAGGTGGTGTAGGAGTAATAAGATCCGTAACGCCCTACATCCTGCGAACCCGCTTGCCAGGCATTGACAGTCACATACACATTGGGGGCATGTCTGGAGATGATCACGGTTTCTACAATGGTCAGGGGAGCTGTCAGTTGCACCATTTTGGTATTGATGACGCTGCCCCGTTCGAAGGTCAGCAAGGCTGGTCCACTAAAGGTGGATTCGATCGCAAACCGCGCGGTCTCATACGGTTTGTAGGAATCCTTTTCAGCAGATATGGTCAGGAATTCCTCGCGGCTACGCATGAACCAATCCTCTTTGCTTTTGAAAACATAAACCCAACGACTTGCCTCCATTGCATGACCTTGAGGGTCTTCGCCTTTCAGAGTCAATTCATAGTAGCCAGCATTCAATTTGAGTTCCTGTCTGGCGATCCCGTTTGCATCCGTTTGTAACTGGATGATTTGTTCAGCGCTGTTGAATTCGAAGCTTTTCCGATTCCATGAAGATGTGGTCAATGTTAAGTTGCGACCTGCGATGGCATGGTTGGACAAATCCATAACCTCGGCTGTCACAGAAAAGGTTTGACCTGGCTGCACATAATACCCATCTGTTTCAAGACTCAACTGTTCGGAAGCCGGATACACAGAAAAAGTATATACACCTGTGACGGTTTGATTGCTGCCATCGTTGGCTGTCACCTCCATGCGAACCCTTTGAAAGCTGGAAGCAGCATCCCAATAGTAATAATTATTGTAATCAGGGTTGTAGGGAGCGGGAAAGGATAGCGTGGTCTCTCCATTCTCATCCGTTACCAGTGAACCGGTGATCCTTGTATCCAATTGCCAGCTGTAGAAAAACTTCACGTCAAGCTTTGCATTTGCAAGCGGCTCACCAAAATAGTAAGCGGCCTTGATCTTGACCTGCATTTCCTCACCACGCACAAACTTGTTCTCCTTGTCAGGCTGCAGGGAGGTCAACTTGATCTGGTAATCGGGCTTGCGATAATCTTCCACTTGAAAGGTTGCGCTTGTCGCGATGCCATCTACTTCCGCCTCGATTTGATAATGGCCGAGCATGGCCCCTTCGGAAATGGTGAACGTGCTGTTAATGGTTCCAAAACGATTGGTGGACAGTTCCAGGTTTTCGATGGTATTCCCGCGCGCATCCAACACGCGCACTTTGACAGGCGTACCTGCGTCGGGTAGGCTGTACCGCACATCATCATCCTGACGAATGATCGCCTTGAAATTCACCGCCTGGCCGGGTCGGTAAATGGGACGTTCCGTGTACATGTAAAGCAGATAGGGTTGTCCATCGGGGAGGTACCACGAAGAACTATCCCGGTAGTCATATGGGAAATAGGAATTCCAACCGTTAAAACCAGCCAGTGCAACATCTTTCGACAAACCACGCTCCTCGACCCGTGCGGATACCAACAGCGGTTCTGTTCCATCTGGAATGGAAACACGGTACTGACCATTTTCATCCGTCATGCCATCTCGGAGCTTCTCCCCACGAGAGCCATATACGCGAATCTCCGCATTGGGGATATTCTCCCCATTGATATTTGTCAACCAAACGAACAGTGTATCGTTGTTGTTCTTGACGACCAACGTATTGCTGGAGATCACTACGAATAGTTGATCATACAGGGTTTTATTATGGCGCATGTTCACCACATACAGTCCCGCTTCCAGATCTGTTGGAAGAACTGTTTCCACCATTGTGCCTTCTCCGGTTCCGCGTGTTACGATGTTATTCCAGATGGCTGCCGGTTCCAAGCCAGAGGGGATTGGAATATCCCGGACGTTATTCCCGCCTTGGCGATAATGATAGTGATCGGCGTATAGTTTTGCAAAATCGATCAGGGCAAACCGATAAGCAACAAAGCTGGTCTTGTCGGCCTCGCCTCCAAATTGAATTCTGCGTGAACCATTGGCATCCACAACCTGAATGTTGTCGCCACTTTCGCCAAAAGACGGAGAAAGATAGCCTCCCCAGGTATTTGTCATGAACGACTGCTCATAGGGGTGAAGCATGAGTTGCCTCCCCTGAGCGTCCAAAAGAGCAGTATCGATTTTCACTGTATACAGGTTACCGGGCTCCAATAGTTCAGTAAACGTATAAACCAATATCTCCTTGGAATTGTTGGAGGCATTTTCCCAATGAAGTTTGCCGGCTACTGCCGGGGTAAGCGAAAAAGTCTTTTCTGCCGAGGCATGATTCACCGGAGAACTAAATTCGATCCGAATATCCGGCACATCAAGATCGGCAATAAGGTACTCGCTATATTCGCTTTTCACAATGTTACGATTGGCCAGACGAACTGGCTGTACACCAGTAAATGAAATGGTTGGTATTGTGGATGTCTCAAAGCCATTGGAATCCACAAGGGGCTGCACAAGCTCAAGTACGAATTCCTTTGACGCCGGGATAGGCTCGTTCGCCGTGAAGCGGATTTCCTGAGAGGAAACCCATTTCCATTCGCCATCCAGTTGTGGGGCGATGGAAAATGGGTGACGGTTTTTATCCTGATCCAAACCGTAATTGAACTTTACTGTCAGAGTTTTTTCCGTGAGTATCTCCGCCTTGATTTCAAACGGTTGCTGCCAGTAAAACCAACGATAATCTTCTGCCAGGTAGGTATCGTCTGCAGCAAACAGTGCATGTTCATTGCTGCCTCCATTCAAGGTGAGATCATAACGTTGGTCGGGGTCCAAGGGTTGTTGTAGGATGACCTGCAAGATGCGATCGCCGGCCCAGTTCAACTTGAAATCCACCTTCGGCTCGATTGATACCATTTCCTGTGAAATCGCCGATTTCATTTTCCGATCAAAATGAACCTCGATTAGACGATAACGCTGATCCAACGAACCTGGTTGCGGTGAAACACTTTGAACCTTGGGTCCGCGTTGGACATGTACGGTCCATTCGACAGAACCCTTCATTGTCTTCCCGTCAGTCGAACGAAGCGCTGGATCCAGGAAGAACGTATACGTCTTCCGGCTGTCAAGAGCAGAGCCTGGTGTGAACGTTAAAACGGTATGGGTGTCATCCCAACTACTTACACCATCCACGTTGGGCCAGCTGAGGATCGGCTGGGGGCTGCTTTCCAGAGACATGCGCGTGTTAAAGTGTATGGTCAGTGCCTCCAGGGGTCCAAACTGCTCAGGGTCAATCGCTCCATCCAGCCAGGCTTCTGGTCCAGCTCCCATCTGCATGCCGGGAGTCGGTGTCATGGTTGGCATCTGCGTCGAGGTTAGTGTTGATAACGCTTCGGAATTAGGCCCATCCGAAGATGCAGCGGAAACCATTCTGTTTCCAAGATTGAACATTAATCCCATAATGGTCAAGAGTACAGCGAAAACATGCAAGCGATTTTTGTGTGACATCAATATCTCCTTCTGATATATGCTGTGATCAATACCTTTTGACATTCGTTGGCATTGAATTGATTTACTCAGCATCTTCACACTTTTTCGAGTTTGAGAACAGCCCAAACTCGTGTCACTTGTGTGTCACTCGTTTTCAAATTGTTTAATAGAATCAGTATGAACCTCTGGTTGAAAGCATTTAATCCCGCGGAAGGCGGGCTGCTATGGACAAAGAAGTTATGAAATGCGATAGAGGGGCTAAAGTGCTATTTCTTTTATAGCGCTGCAACAGAAAAGGTCAACATCAGGGTGCATTTGAGTAGCGCGGGTGATAATACGGGCCAGGTTCGGTGATGCGAACAAAATCCCCAGTCTGCGAATCAAACCGCCAGATGGAGTTCTGGGCATCCTCACCCAATACCAATACCAGGAGGAAGCGGCTGTCTGCCGACCAGCTTGGGGAGAATACCGCCATATCTCTCAAATTCAAAAATCGTTCATCGCCCCCATCAGCAGGCATCATGAAAAGGTTCTCACTGTCGTTGAAATTCATGTAACCATCGCCATCTACATCGCGACGCATGCTTGTGTATGCGATCCACTCTCCATCCGGAGACCAGGCGAAATTGAAGTCGCCAAAGTCAGAGGTGTTGGTCAGATTCTGCTCTTCACCTGAGGCGATATCCAACATGTATATATCGGCTGCATCGCTGACGTTGATAAACCCATTCCCGCTTGTATCTGTCGTTGCCCGTCCAAACAGGATGCGCGTGCCATCCGGCGACCAGCTTGGTCGCGTATCGGATCCGCCGTGTGTTATTTGAGTCACAGCGCCTGTGGCGATGTCCAACATCCAGACGTTGGTCGCTCTTTCCGGTTCCGACGTTCTTCCTTCAAAGATGATCCGCGTATCACCCGGTACAGGCGACCAGGCTGGAAAATGGGTTTCTCCTTCAAAGGAGGTAAGCTGCTCTTCTGTGCCTCGGTGAAGATCATAGGCATACAATTCCCATCCGCCCTGTGTGCGATAGGAGGCATAAACCAAATTCCAATTATCTGGCGAGAAAGACGGCGCTTCCTCGAGCGACCCATTATTGGTGATCTGTCGGCGGGAACCGGTCGTCGGTTGCATAATCATGATCTCACGGCTATTATCCTCTCCATATCCAAAGGCGATCCAGCCCGTAAAGGGAGAAGTGATGAGATTTTGGGTTTCGGGAGATGGAGCGACAGTGATGGCAGGGCTCGGTGTGGGAATGGCCGCGGCTATGGAGGTCAGAGCTGCCGGGGTGATGAGGTCGAGAAACGCAGGATTTGCGGCTGGATCTTCCAAAACATAGGCAGCCAGACCGGGATTTGACTGGAAAGTGGCACGGATATCTGTCTGCCTGTCTGGGCTCTGATCCCAGACTGCCTGCAAATCAGTCAAAGCAGAGGCATAATCTTCCAGAATAATTAGAGCCATTGCCCGGTCAAAACGAACCGAATAGTTGGGGTGTCCGCGTGTCAGGCTCTCTGCCAGAGCACTATCGTAAAAGCTGGCGGCAGTTGATGCATTCTGGTTTTCAATGGCTTCTTCTCGTCCCTTGAGCCAGAATTCGATTTCAGTCTTCAAGCTGGGTGCCCCAGTTGCACCGATTCGGCCCAATACAGTTCTCATCGCGCTGAGAAGTTCATTACCTTCCGGAGTGTTTTCATTGGATTGATAAACAGATTCGATCATGGTCACAAGTTCCACGGCGATGTTCTGCGGATCAGAGAGTCCAGCAAAGAGACTGAGTTTCTCTTCATTTGGCAAGTCATCATAAAGCTGGCGTGCCTGAGAGATGGACCGGTCATCCAATTCCAGGAGACGTGCCAGGCTGGTAAGTTTCACATCAGGGCTGTTGCTGGTTTGAAACTGCTCCACATAGGTCAGAGAGGGTTGAATTTGTCGCTGATAAATGGCGTAGCCAGCGATGATGAAGGCCACAATCGCCAATAACGAGGTCAGCAAGACAACCTGGCGCATACGCGATTGAGGCAGATTTCTTCGCACCCAGTCCAGGTCGAACACTGTCTCGTAGATGCGGTTACGGACCTCCAGCTGTCCATGCAAAGTCGGACGGAGCAGACCCGTAAGTTTCAACTCATTTTTCGCGGGAGAACGCTCCTCATCCATGACCTCTTTCCTGCGCAACACCTGCCCATAGATTGGAAGCATTTTGCTTTTGTTCGGACTGCTCTCGATACGATCCCGGATTGCGCGCAGGTTGCTTTCCTTGCGCGCTTCATCTGCAAGGAAGAGGCGGGTGACGGTTTGTTCCACACTTCCGGATGTAAGAGATGTTTCTGAAGCGCGCACGAGTTCCGCGCATAGTTTCTGCGTCAGGTAAGGTTGTCCGCTGGTCCAATCCAACACCCACTGGATGATCTCGGCACCCTGGCTTGGGTACACATTTTCAAATACAGCTTGAAATGGGCCAACTTCTGACAGTGTGAAATCACTGAGATCGATATGTGAGCCAATATTGTATGGGGTACGGTTGCGGTCACGGATCAAGTCTGCCGGACGGGCCACTCCCAACAGCACAAAGGTCAAGCGTTGGAATTCAGCATGACTTGCGCGGGCATTATAAATAGCCCGGATGGCTGCAAAAAAATCATCGGTAAAAGCCATTCCGAGCGCGGAATCAATTTCATCCACAAAGACCACAACGGGACCAGCGATATTTGGCAGCAGCACATCGCGTAAAAAATTACTGAAACGCTGTACAGCGTTATGATTTGCGTGTGTTTCCCACCAGAGATTGATATCCTCGTTCAAGCCCAGTTGTACGGCCAGTTCATCGAGAAACCCAAAGAACCAGGCATCCGGGGTGGAAATACCTCCGCCCAACGTGCTGATATCCAGGATCGCAGTTCGAACCTCGGCCTCGTGTAGGCGGTTAGCCGTCTGGACCATAAGAGAGGATTTTCCCATTTGCCGGGCAGCCAGAACGTTGCAGTATTCGCCTGCCGATGTCAGCCGGAACAGCTCCTCGTCTGCGGGGCGACGGATGTAGGAGGGGGCTTCACGCCAGAGCGTCCCGCCAGCAACGAAGAATTCTTGGGGAGCAGAGTTTGTCTTCATCTATTCCATTTGCCGCTTGAAAAATTCCCCATACAGACCACAACGAGCTCGCCATTTCCCGTCTTCCTGCTGGATCAAGCCCACCGCGGCTAAACGTTCGAGCAGCGCTTCATCAGGCAACTTCTGGTCTCGAAGCAACTGTTGAAGCGCAGCGAGAAGCGTGGGGTTTTTCTTCAAACTGTGAAGGTAAAAGAGCAGGTGCTTGCCGAATGGTCCGTCAGGCGAGTTGGACACGCGCAGCAAATCCGCCAAAGATAATCCTTCACTCACCAGCGTGTAATATGCCTGCCGCACCAAATA
>Ga0137333_1000238_pt1 | contig 15199 bp, 15 predicted proteins | sample EasRivERMLT231_2_FD_102286 | JGI IMG/M metagenome (GOLD analysis project Ga0137333, IMG submission 102286) | Soil microbial communities from meander-bound floodplain in the East River, Colorado, USA - East River MetaG ERMLT231_2 | ecosystem: Environmental > Terrestrial > Soil > Floodplain ... | reverse complement strand
GGTTAGACGACATGTTCAAATGCACCTGCAGAATACCGGTAAGCGAATCCATGTAGCCCTGAGCGCGTTCGGAGATGTGGAACAGCGTGTCGTACACGTCGCGATAATACGGCACGAGATGCGCGCGAATCAGTTTGAACTCACCCCGGGCAAACCGCGCCAGCACTTCGCGCTGCGGGCCAATGATCTGGCGCAGGTGCACCACTTCCTTCTTCACCTGCAATATGCGGCCGAGGGTTTTCTTGGTCGGGTTTTGCAGCGCTTCACTTTCGAGTTCGGCGATCTCCAGCGAGAGTTCCTCCAGCGCCGGCCGGTAATTGTCCACGATGGCGTCCAACAGGTTGTAGGCGACCCGGTCGGGCGCGCGCGCGATGTGCATCGTGCCTTTGACCGCTCGCTCTTCGGTCAGCGCGACACTACGCAACGGGCCTTCGTGGTAGGTGACCAGGAAATTCTTTCCGAGAAAAAAATTCAGCTCATTCGTGGCGAACACACCATCCTTGCGGCTGTAATCCACCGCATGAATCACCATGAACAGGTAGGGCGAGAATTTGTCCTCTTCCTTGGGCTGATACTCCTCGACCTTGGGAGAGGGGCTGACCATCACGCAGTCTTCGATGGACAAGGGGTGAAAGTGAAACAGGTCTTCCAGGACGAATTTGGTCTCTTCCGGCGTTGGGTTTTCCAGGTCAATCCACAGAAACAAGTTTGTGTCATTGAGCAAGGTGGGCATCAGGAACATCTCGATGTCCCGGCTGTGCAGACGGCCCTGGGTGGTAAATGCCAGCGAGCGGATCATAAAACCTGGCCTGGGATTGTGTGTGCCATCGTGACGACCTGCACGAAATGTTAGACCGATGCCTTCTCGATGCAAGGTCCGTCTGCCCTCACGGCCACGTGGTGTTCAAATCGCTGATGAATGGAACGCCCGCTCATCACACTTTGCTGAAGGCCTCAACGGAAACTTGTCGCGAGCCAGAAGCAGCCGACCACCATCGCGGTTAGGGCGCAGGCGGTCATCAGTCCGCGGTACAGTTTGACGCTGTGCGTCGCCCACCGCGAGGCCACGCGCCCCATCACCCACGAGAACGCGGCCATGGAGGCAATCGTCCCCGCCGCGTACGCTGCCAGATAGGCCACGGCCTGGATGCGGGTCGGGAAGGCCAGGATCGGCAGGACGCCCAGAAAATGGGAACTGCCCGCCAACCCATGCAGCACTCCGATGCCAAAGGCAGCGTGCGTGTGGTGATGAGCCTCCGCCTGCTCGTGGGCCACGTGATCCGTGTGCGTGTGAAAGTGCAAATGCCGGTCGCCATCGTGTTCGTGCTCATGCACGTGGACGGTGTTCTTGAACGCTTTGCGCAACGCCCAGAGGCCGATGCCGAACAGCATCACGCCCACCAGGCGTTCACCCCAGGAGGAAAGCAAGTCCACCGGCAGCAACTCCCGCAGCCAGAGGGAAAGCAGTCCCACCACCGCGACGCCCGCTGAATGGCCGAATCCCCAACGCACGCCCGGTATCCACGCCTGGTTGGGATGACGGACTGCCAGTGGGGCCACTGCCGCGAGATGGTCCGGCCCCGACCAGACATGCGCCGCCCCGGCCACCAATCCTGTAAACGCTGCAATCATCAAACTTTTTTTCCCTTCAGGCGGCGACTTTGCTTGATTCCGCCCCGGAGCGCAAAGAAAACCTTGCACGCCCGACGCGAGCGCCACCACGTTCGCATGCCTGAGGGTCACCGGCCACACGCGGGTTGACCAAAAGCACGCACTTCTTGGCGCGAAGCGAGAACGGGTTGCTGGACGCTGTGCGGCCGGTTATTGGCCGGCGGCTGTGGTGGGCAGGCGGCTTTTGATCAGGTGCATGACCGACTTCACGGCAAGCTCGATGGGGAAGACCGGTTTGGCAATGAGATCGTTGCCGCCGGAAAGGACGCCTCTGGAGCGGCACTCAAAATCGCTGTGCGCGGTGACGTAGATGACCGGCGTGCGGGCGTATCCGGTCAGAGTGCGAAGTTTCCGGCAGAGATCGAATCCCGTCATGTTCGGCATTTCGATGTCGAGCAGCACGAGATCGTAGGCGCTCTGCCTGAGCAACTCCAACCCGATGAGCGGATTCTCCACGGCGCGCGCTTCCAGCCGGGCGCGGCGCAACGCGGCGACGACGAGATGATTCGAGAGCGGGTCGTCATCCACCACCAGCACGCGACCGGAGAAGGGTTGCTCCGCGGATTTGTCGCGGGAATTGTCGAACAGCACTTCCAGAAAATCCACCGTCATGCCGATGGTGTGCAGCACGGACGGGTCAATGTGCGCAGGCCGCTCCTGCAACTCGAAGAGCAACGCCTCGAAGACGCTGCACAACAGCGCAATCCGGTGGCACTCGGCCAGGCCCGCGACGGAGGCAACAAAATGGACCTTCCGAAAAAACCTCTCCAGCTTCAGCAAGGCCGCCGCGGGATCCGGGCTTTGAATGAATTCCTGATAAAGTGTCCGCAGGGCCGCCAGCGTGTCCGGGCCGTGCTCCAGGAAATGCTGGCGGACCTTGGCGTTTGGATCAGGGGCCGGCGCGGTTTCCGGCTGGGGCCCTGGCGGCGTTTCCGAGCCACCGGAAAATATCTCCCTCGCCACGTTGACCAGCGCGCCGGGCGTGCATTCGGCTTTGAATATGGTCCGCTGGATGCCGATGCCGTTGGCGGCTTCCGCCAGTTCGTTCATGAACGAGTTGGTGAAAATCGCCACGGGAGTCGAAGCCAGGTGCGATTGCGAACGGATGAATTTCAGCACCTCCACTCCGGACATCTTGGGCATCATCAGATCGAGCACCACCAGATCAGGCTGGCCTTCGCGAAGTAATTTTGCCGCCGCCAGACCGTCCGTGGCGGTCTGGACTTGAAAGCCTTCCTGGACGAAGCGCTGACGGTAAATCTCCAGGACGGTCGCGTCGTCATCCACCAATAGAATTGTTTTCATGGCGCGGTTCCTGCCTGTGCTGCGTGCGCGTTGAAACTCTAGGATGCGGCGGCGGTCAGTGGAAGCAAAAGATGTTATCCAAGCCGCTGGTGCTCACTGGTCGCCTGAGGCGTTTCCCGGAGTTCAAATCCTCGATTCCGAATCCCGGATTAGCGTAATGATCTTCTCCGGTTTATCGGCGGCCAGCAGTTCGTCGCGAAGTTTAACGTCGCGCAACAAACGGCTGATCCGGGCAAGAATGGCCAGATGCTGTTGGACCGTGGGAGCGATCAGCATGAAAAACAGACGGGCAGGAACGCCGTCCACCGCGCCATAGGCAATGCCCTTGGAATGGCGTCCGAACACAATGACCGGGCGGTCCACGATGCCCGCCAGCGCATTGCGCGCGTGGGGCAGGGCGATCCCGCCACCGATCCCGGTGCTATGAAGCTGTTCGCGCTCGCGCAAGGCGCGCAGCAAGGCCTGGCGGGCGTCGGGTTGTTTCGCCAGATCGGGAAGCTGGTCCACCAATTCCTGGAGCACCTCGTCCCGTTGCGTGCTTGCAAGGTTCAGCTTGATCGTTGCCGTCGAAAGCAGCGCGCTCAACACCACCGCGCCTGGTCCCGAAGTGTTCATATACCTCGCTCATGGTAGAAGCGTGGCCGGCGAGGTGAAGGAAAATTTTCAACATAATCCAAGCGCCGTTGCCAGCAGCTCACTCACAAGATTCCGACTCGCAGCACATCTAGATTGCAGAAGGAAGCCTTCGTGGGCACGCTGGCCCCGTCTCGGCGCTGGCATTCACGGTCGGCTGAAGTGAGGGATTGCGAAGGCTCTGTTCCCGGCCGGCGGATGAATTTCGATTCACGGAAACGCCCGGAAATGAGGGCGCTCAGGCAAGCAACCCATGACCAACCACTTCACACTTTCGCCGGTCGAGTTTTTTGTCCGGCACACCCGGACGCGCTTCCCGTTTCGCTACGGCATTGCAAGCATGACGGAGGTGCCGCATTTGTTTGTCCGCACGCGCGTCACAGTTGGCGGGAACTCTTCCTTCGGCCTGACGAGCGAAGGTTTGCCGCCGAAATGGTTTACAAAAAATCCGTCAACAACCTTCGAGCAGGATTTACCGGAGATGCTCGAAGTCATCCGCCATGCGGCAGGGCTTTCGGAACAAATCGCACGAGTGCCAGTTTCGTTCTTCGACTTCTGGCGCGAGCTCTGCCGCCAGCAAACGGTCTGGGCACAATCCCGCTCTCTCGCACCGTTGCTGGCCAATCTTGGCGTCAGCCTCGTCGAGCGCGCCGTCCTGGACGGCCTGTGCCGAATGGCCGGCCGGCCGCTCCACCGCCTGATCGCTGGAAATCAGTTGGGTTTGCGGCTGGGCGAGATTTACGCCGACCTGGGCGAGGCGCAGCCGCGCGACCTGCTGCCCGCGGTCCCGCTGAATTCCTGTTTCGTCCGCCACACGGTCGGATTGGGCGACGCGCTGTTGCCGGCAGATATTTCGGCGAACGAACGGGTGGAAGACGGCTTGCCGCAGGATTTGGAAAACTCCATTCGCGCGTATGGCCTGCGCTATTTCAAAGTCAAACTGTTCGCCGATGCGGAACGGGACCTGGCAAGGCTTCGCGAATTGAGCGGCCTCCTGGAGCGCGAAACCGGCGGAGATTATTTTGTCACCCTGGACGGCAACGAGAATTTCAAGAGCTTCGCCGCGTTCCGCGAGTTCTGGGAACGCGCCGCGGCTGATCCTGGGTTACGCGCACTGTGGCAGCGCATTCTCGTCGTCGAGCAGCCGGTGCATCGTGATCATGCCCTGAGCGACGACGCAGGTGCAGCACTGCGCGCGTGGCTGGATCGGCCACCGCTGATCATTGATGAATCTGAAGCTGAAATCGGCGATTTACCCCGGGCGCTTTCATTGGGTTACGCGGGCACAAGCCACAAGAACTGCAAGGGTATCGTGAAGGGGATTGCCAACGCGTGCCTGCTGGAAAAACGCCGCCGCACTGGCAAGCCTGTGGCGCTGACGGGCGAGGATTTGTGCAATCTCGGCCCCGTGGCGCTGCTGCAGGACCTGGCGTTGATGGCGTTGCTCGGCATCGAACACGTCGAGCGCAACGGACATCATTACTTTCGCGGTTTGAGTCTCTGGCCGGACGACTGGCAGGCCGACATCCTTGCCGCGCACGGCGACCTTTATGCGCGCCACGCGGAAGGATTCGCCCGCCTGCAAATCCGCGCCGGCCGGCTGGAACTCGGTTCGGCAAACGCGTCGCCGTTCGGAGTTCAACCTCTGCTGGATCCCACCCGTTTCGCCCGGCAAGTCATGCCCTGATTGCGACGAAGCAACGCACGTTTCGGCTTCCCGTTTTTATCTGTCAATTCCGGCGGCAGCGCCCTAGTCTCCGCTAATCAACTGGCCACTGTCATGTCTGCGCCAAAGAAAGTTCTGATCATTGATGACGATTCCGATTTCCGCCGATTGACCGGCGAATTCCTGCAAACGCACGGCTGGAGGGTGTTGGAGGCTGACGAAGGCGAGGCGGGGCTGGCAGCCGTGCGCCAGCATCGGCCGGAAATCGTGTTGTGCGATTTGCTCATGCCACGCGGCAACGGCTTTCTGGTGTGCCGCACCATCCGCCGGGATGTCTCGTTGCACCACACCCGCATCGTTATTGTTTCGGGCCGTGATTACGAAGCCGACCGGATCGCGGCGCGCGAAGCGGGCGCGGATGAATACCTGACCAAACCGGTTGCCCCCGACCAGTTGATCGCGCTGCTTTCACAGTTGTGCGCCGACGGCACGCCGCGCAATTCAAAAACCAGTTTTCTGACCCGCGGGGCGGTGTCGTCGGCGCGTTTGAAATTCTGGGGCGTGCGCGGTTCGATTCCCACTCCCGGCCCGGGCACGGTGCGTTACGGCGGCAACACTTCCTGCGTCGAAGTGCGGGCCGGTGGAGAGATCATCATTCTCGACGCGGGCACGGGATTGCGGTCGCTGGGACGGGAACTGGTGGCCGAGTTCAAGGACCAGCCGCTCAACCTCACGTTGTTGCTCTCGCATACGCACTGGGACCACATTCAAGGGCTGCCGTTTTTCCAACCGATTTATCAGCCGCGCTGCCGCCTGCGCATCCTGGGCTTCGAGGGCGCGCGGTCCGGTCTGGTCAACGTGCTTTCCGGCCAGATGGAAAGCCCCTACTTCCCGGTGCCGTTCGCGGAATTGCCGGGCAACATTGAAATTGTCGAATTGAAGGACATGGAATTCCAGGTCGGATCGGTGCGCGTGCAGGCCGCGTTTGCGAATCATCCGGGCATCTGCGTGGGCTACCGCCTGTTCACCGACGAAGGCTCGGTGGCCTTCTTCCCCGACAACGAACCGCATTGCCGGCATCGCGGTACGACGCCCATCGCACCCACCAAAACCCACAGCTCGCTCGAATACGCGCGCGCGGAAGAGCAGAAGGTGGTTGAATTCCTGCGCGACGTGGACGTGCTGATCCTCGATACGCAATACGATTCGGACGAATACACTGAACACACGGGTTGGGGGCATGGCTGCGTGGATGACGCAGTCGCAGTCACCCTCCAGGCCGGGGCCAAACAATTATTTCTCTTTCACCACGATCCCGACCACGACGACGAAAAGCTCGACCACCTGGTGGCGCGCGCCCGGGAAATTGTCGCCGCGGAAAAGGGCTCGCTGCAAGTGGACGTGGCCCGCGAAGGAGCCGTCGTGGAACTGGCAGCGGTTTCGCGCCAAAGCGGGAGTTGGTGAGGTGCTTATGAAAAACCAATCCATAAACCGACGCCAGTTTCTGCGTTGCGGTGCTGCGCTTGCCGTAGGCACACCGCTGTTCCTGCGCCACGGGGCTTCCGCGGTGTTCGCTGCGGAAACCAATCTCGCGGCATCCAAAACGTTGCCTGCGTCACTTCGGGCGAGCGCGAAGGTGGCCATCGGCCAGTGCCGTTCCTACGGTCCGGAGGTGCGCGAGGCATTCGCCAAAAGCTTTGACCTGCTGGGCGGCATCGGTTCGCTGGTGAAAAACAAGACCGTGACGGTTAAACTGAACCTGACCGCCACCGACTTTTCGCAGTTTCTTGGCCGCCCCGTCGGTGAGACTTACATGACGCACGATGCCACAGTCCTGGCGCTGACTTCGCAGTTGTTCGCGGCAGGAGCCAAGCGCGTCCGTCTGGTGGAATCCACCCAGAGCAAAGCCCCGCTGGGGTCCACGCTGGCGCTGGCCGACTGGGACGTGAAAGCGCTGGAAGCAATGGGCAAGGTCGAATTTGAGAACACGCGCAATCTCGGCCAGGGCAAACGCTACGCTCAAGTGAAAGTGCCATTGGGCGGCTACATGTTTTCGTCGTTTGATCTCAACCACGCCTACGAGGAAACGGATGTGATGGTTTCATTGTCCAAGTTGAAGAACCACATCACCGCCGGGGTGACGCTCTCCATGAAAAATCTCTTCGGCATCACGCCCAACTCGCTTTACGGCGATCAGGCGGGCAGCGAAGACGCGACCGCTGGACGCGGACCATTGCACAACCCGCGCGGCTTCGAGAAAGTCAAACTCCCGGGGCTGAAAGAGGGCATCACCGTCACCGACCCAACCTGGCGCGTGCCGCGAATCATCGCCGATGTCTGCGCCGCCCGGCCGATTGACTTGGCGATCATTGACGGCATCACTTCAATGAGCGGTGGAGAAGGTCCGTGGTGCGGACAGGTGGCAGAGCTGAAAGTCACCATGCCCGGCGTCCTGATTACGGGGTTGAATGCCGTCTCCACGGACGCTGTTGGCACGGCAGTGATGGGCTACGCCAATCCGCGAGCGGTGCGCGGGATAAAGCCATTTGGCAATTGCGATAATCATTTGTTGCTGGCCGAGCAAGCCGGCTTGGGCACGGCGGATTTATCACTGATTGACGTGCGCGGTCTGGCGATTGAGAAAGCCAGATATCTTTATGGTTGAGAAGTGAAGCTCTGGCGCGGCCGCCTTCGCTCTGCGCTACGCTCCGAGCGAAGGCTGGTGGGCGCTGAGGGATTCGAACCCACGACCTACTCGGTGTAAACGAGGTGCTCTACCACTGAGCTAAGCGCCCAAAATCCTGTATTCATAGGGTCAATCCTGATCTATGAAGCACGCCTGTTTGGAATCACACTCCCGATAGCCTGGCATGTGAAAGCGCGCAAGCCCCAGGCATCTCTGGATTGAGATTCCAAGCTCTCCGTGTCTCTATCGGCATAAAGTCAGCAGGAATCACTATGGGAGAAAGAAATCCCGCGGCAAGCGGAAAGAACATTCGCGGAATAAACCTTTGCTGGAAACGACATGTTTGAATGATCACCGTTGACTCAACAAGGACATGCCCGAATAAAATTCAAATCCCTGCCTTAACCAGAAATCAAACCCATGCAGCGTAATTGCTGCTTCCTGCTTCCTCCCTTCCTCCGGGGTGTGATTGCGGGTGATGGGCAAGAATAGAAATGAGGTTGGAGGAATTTTGGAATTGTACAAATTTAGCCAGGGTATACATAGAGCAGTTGAATGAACCATGAACTGCCCGTACCGAAACAAAATGAAACGAGTTTGGATGCGCGATTCGCCAAACGTCCGCACGCTTACGAGCGACTGCGACAGATCGCCGACATGATGGATCAAGCCATCGCCCAAGGTTGCACGGCCGATCAAGCCGAGGCTCGGGCCGTGGAGCAGATTCGACATTTGGGCCAGGATCTATTGAAGGATTGGGCCCAGGAAAAACAGCAACACAGTGTGGCCGCAGCGCGGCTGGAGCATCCCCAAGCCAGCCTGCACATTAAAAAAAAGTAAAGTGGTTCACCACGTTTGGGGCCGTGGAAATCTGCGAACAGATTTTGCGGCTGTCCCGTCGGGGGGCGCAATTGCGACCGTTCTGCCTGGCGGCCGACGTCAGCCATCTGGGTTATTCGCGTCCACTCCAAAGGGTGCTGGCTGACTTTGGCGCGGAAGCCTCCTTCCAGGCCGCGACGCTGCGGGTCAAAGAACATTACGGTCTGCTGATTCCGATTGGCGCGCTGCGCCAACAAACCCTGCGACATGGCCGTGCCATCACCGCCCTGGCTGATCCTCAAAAAGCCCCAGTCGCCACGCAACTCATCACCGAAATGGACGGCAGCATGATTCCGGTGATGCAACCCGGCAGTGGCCACGACCGGCGCAAAGGCAAAAGTCTGTTCTGGCGTGAAGTCAAACTCTGTTGCGCGCGTCCGGTGGGCAGTGTTCAAACCCGCTATGGCGCCACCCTGGGCAACGCGACCACGGCGGGATGGTTATGGCAGGAATTGGCTCGTTCCGCGGGTTTGAACCCGCAAACCCAGGTGCATGGATTGGGGGACGGAGCGCGGTGGATTATGGACCAGTTCACCAGCAACTTTGGCGAGCAAGGCTCTTACTTGGTGGACTTTTATCACGTGAGCGGTTATCTGGCGGCGGCGCAAACAGAGGTCTGTCCCCAATCGGCAAAACCCTGGCTGCACCGCCAGCAAGAACGGCTGCTCCATAACCAACTGGGCAAAGTATTGCGCACCCTGCGCCCGCATCAGGAGCCCGAAGGCACGCAAGAAGCCCCGGTGCAGGCGGCCTATCGCTATCTGTCCGAACGGGCCGATTGCTTGGATTACCAATCCGCCCGGCAAAAGGATTTGCCGATCGGGTCCGGAGAAATCGAAAGCGGCCATCGGCATGTGGTGCAACAACGATTAAAACTCTCCGGTTGCTGGTGGAAGGAAACCAACGCCGCAGCCATACTCAACCTGCGCGTCGCCCGCGCCAATGACCTCTGGTCCGCCTATTGGTCCTCGGCCAACAACTGACCATCACCCGCAATCACACCCCTTCCTCCGTGCCCCGCTTGACTCACCCTCGGGCCGTCGCTACCGTGCCAGCATGTATCGCCGCTTCGTTTGTTTGTTCCTCGTCACGGCCTGTCTGACGCTGATTCCGTTTCGTTCGCCCGCGCCGCTGGTTTACACGCCCGGTGAAGGGTGGACGTATGAATCCGTGGGCGGCATGGGCAAATGGCGGCGCGAGCGGGCCAAAGACCAGTTGGACGTGGCGCAAGGCGCGTTCGACAAACAGGATTACGGTCTGGCATTGAAAGCCGCGCGTCGGGTAGCCAAGGTCTGGCCATTGTCGGATTACGCTCCCCAGGCTCAATATCTCGTCGGACGCTGTTACGAAGCCAAGGGCCACGATGAAAAGGCGTTCGCAGAATATCAGAAAGTCGTCGAGACGTATCCCAAGAGCGAAAATGTGAAGGAAGTTTTGCAACGGCAATACGCCATCGCCACCCGTTTCCTCGAAGGCCAATGGTTCAAACTGTGGGGTTACATTCCCGCGTTCCCCTCCATGGACCGCACGGCCGGGATGTTCGAGAAAATTGTCAAGAGCGGGCCTTACAGCGAGATTGCGCCCCAGGCGCAGATGCGAATCGGCGCCGCGCGCGAAAAGCAGAAGCACTTTCCGGAGGCCGTCACAGCCTACGAACGTGCTGCCGACCGTTATCACGACCGGGCGGTGATCGCAGCGGACGCGCTTTATCGCGCGGGCCTCGCCTACCAGAAACAGGCGCGCACCGCCGAATATGATCAGGGTGCTGCCGGACAAGCGGTGGCCACGTTCACCGATTTCCTGACTCTCTACCCGGATGACGCCCGGGTGCCGGAGGCGCAGAAAGCCATTGCCTCGCTCAAAACCGAACAGGCGCGCGGCAATTTCCAAACCGCGCAATTCTACGAGAAATACAACAAGCCGGGCGGGGCGCTGGTGTATTACAACGAGGTGCTGCTGCAGGATCCCAACTCGGAGTACGCCGTCGAGGCGCGGCAACGCATCGAGGCGATCAAGCAACGCTTACAGACCGCGAGCCGGTAATATGCCCACTGTGCCAGAAGCTGACTTGGGAGCGCCGGCATTACGTTGCCCTGCCCAATTGTTTCGTTGCTTGTGGACCGCCGGCATCGCGCTCGCTCTGAGCGGTTGTGCCGGTTACAAGCTCGGCCCCACCAACAGCACGTCCGCGGGAGAAAAATCCGTCCAGATCATACCCTTTGCCAACCAAACCTTGGAGCCGCGCCTGGGCGACGCGCTGACCGGCGCGCTGCGCAAGGAATTGCAGCGCGATGGCACGTACCGGCTCGCCACACGGGACGCCGGCGATATTGTGGTCAACGGCGTCATTACGCGCTACCTCCGTCAGGAGCAGACGCTCGTGCCGGAGGACGTGGTTACGGTCCGCGACTATCGCTTAGCCCTGACCGCCCAGGTCACAGCCCGTGACCGCGTCACGGGTAAAGTCCTCCTCGACCAACCGGTGACCGGTTACACGCTCTTGCGCGTCGGCTCGGACTTGACCAGTGCCGAGCGCCAGGCCTTGCCGCTGCTCGCCACGGATTTTGCGCGGCAGGTCACGGCGTTGTTGGCCGATGGAAGCTGGTGAACCAACGTATCGCCGTCAGGATTAAATGAAACGAATTGCTATCTACACATACGCACTGGCTTTGGCCACGTTCAGTTTCGCTCTGACCACGGTGGCGGGTGAAACCAACGCCGTCCGCCGCGTGAGCGTGGATGCGTTTGAAAAGCTTTCCCAGGCTGGCACCAATGTGGTGCTCGACGTCCGCACCAAGAAAGAATTCGCCGCCGGCCACATTGCCGGCGCGAAAAACCTGGACACCAATTCCCCCAACTTCGAGAAAGAACTCGGCCAACTCGACAAGACCAAGGTTTATCTCGTGCATTGCGCGTCAGGACGACGTAGCGCCGTGGCCTGCGAGAAAATGAAGCAGGCGGGATTTCAGACTCTGATTGAAATGTCCGCCGGTTTCCGGGGTTGGGAAAAGGCCGGCAAGCCTGTGGAAAAGTAGCCGGGTGGCCGGCGCTCGCAGGCTGATCGCTTGGGTGTTCTTTCTGCCAAAAAGAACTTGTCCGCCGCCGCCGATCTGCTAGCAGTATTGCGACACACCGAACCGAGTCTTAACAAGTAACCAACCAAGTCATTGCTATGAAAAAATCCATCGTTCGTGTAGTTGTGCTGAGTTTACTGTCCACCGCCATCGCCTTGGCCCCAACGACCGGATGGGCGCAGGAAGATAAGAAGGCCGATGCCGAGAAAAAGGAAGCTCCGGCCAAGAAAAAAAGAGACGTTCTCCCCTTCAACGGGAAAGTGGGCGCCATAGACAAAACTGCCAAGTCCATCAAAGTCGGCGAACGCGTGTTCCTTGTCACATCTGAAACGCGGCTCATGAAAGCCGGCAAACCAGCCACGCTTGATGACGCAGCCGTCGGCGAAGAAGTCAGCGGCGCCTACCGTCGGACAGACGACGGCAAGCTGAACTTGATCAGCGTCCGATTTGGTCCGCGGCCCGAAGGCGAACCCAAGGGCGAAAAGAAAGGCAAGCAGAAGCAGGAAACGGAATAGCCGGTGGCAGCCTTGGCAGAATTCGAGGCAGGCGAAAGCCTGCCTTTTTTGTCTGGCCGGGTCAGCGCCGCCACCAACTGGTCTTGGACTTGGGCTTGGGGGAGTCGGGCTGCGAGAACTGGTGGATCAACAGTTGCGTGCGCGCTGCCTCCAGCGCCATGCGGAACTCATCGTAACTGAGATAACGGTCGGCCGGGTTTTTGGACATGACTTTTACCAACGCATCACTGGTGGGTTGGGTTATCTCGGGCAGGACGAGGTTGGGCGCGGTCAGCGGCGTATGCACGTGTGCGGCCACCAATTCCTCCACGGTGGGGGCTTCAAATGGCACGTGTCCCGTCAAGGCGTGGTACAGCGTTGCGCCGAGACTGTACATGTCTGAAAGAAACGTCTCCTTCTCGCGCTTGATTTTTTCCGGAGCCACGTAATAAGGAGTGCCCTCAGTCACCGAAGCCGATTCCGGCTCGGCCTCGACGTTGCGCGCCAGGCCGAAATCCACCAGCTTGGGCTCGTTGTCCGCGTCGAACAGAATATTGCCGGGTTTGATGTCGCGATGCAGCAGGTCATGCTTGAGGGCCAGATCGAGGGCCGAGGCAATCTTGTAGCCGATGTCCAGCACGTGCAGTTCCGCGACACGCTGCTGTTTATCAATGCGCCCGTCGAGGCTGCCGTGGTCCGCCAGTTCCATCACCAGATAAGTTTGCCCCTCGCTCTCGTCGAAGGAGTAAATATGAATGATGTTGGTGTGGTTGAGGCGGGCGCAGGCGCGGGCTTCCCGGTAAAAACTTTCGAGCGCCACGGGGTCGCTCAACAACTCCTTCTTCATCAGTTTGACCGCGACCAACCGTTCCAGGACCGTGTCCCAGGCGCGATACACCGTGCCGTTGCCGCCGGAGGCGATGACGTTGCGCAGTTCAAATTGCCGCAGCATCATGGGCATCATGATGGGATGCCCGCATTTGCTGCACGGCACGGTGGCCAACGGCATCAGATCGCCGGGTATAAAAACCTTCGTGTCGCACCACCCGCAAGTGACCATCTTCAGCGGTCTGTCGCTCGCGCTCATTGTGTAAAGAACCTACCACCACTCGTGGCCGAATTCATGCCCCGCTTGTAACGCCTTCGCCGCGCCGCGTCAAAGGTGAAAAATGCGCCTTTCGCTCGTTTATATGCGCGCGCTGTGAACTGAAGCCACCACCAATGGACAATGAGGAGTGAACATGGCTCCAAATTCTGTCGGCCAGGTTTTAAGGGCAGGTTTGGAGGACGCGGGCGGTTGATCGCTCAAGTCGCTTCTTTGCCTGTCGGTTCCGTGGCAGCCGCGGCGGCGGCGGCCGCAGCGGCCGCAGTGGCAGCGACCGCTTCCGTGGCCTGTTGTGCAGCCTCGAGGGTCGCGTAGTGAACGCCCAGATTATGTTGCGCGGTTTTGTCGCCCTGGCGCGCGGCGCGGATGAACCAGCGCACGGCCTGCTGCTTGTCCTGCGGTACCCCACGCCCTGTCTGGTAACAAAGTCCCAGGTTGCACTGCGCGGGGGCGACTTCCTGTTCGGCAGCCCTCCGATACCAGTTCACTGCTTCCGTGAAATTCTGCGGGACGACCTGGCCTTGTTCATAGAAGACGCCAAGATTGAATTGGGCCTGCGGCTCGCCCTGATCGGCGGCGGCGTGATACCATTTGACCGCTTCCGCGAGGTTTTGCGGAACACCCTGGCCGATTTCGTACAGCACGCCCAGGTTGAATTGCGCCGCGGCATCCCCGTGTTCGGCGGCTTCGCGAAACCATTTGGCCGCCTCGCCGTATTCCTGTGGCACACCGTGCGCCGCAAGAAAACAAAAACCCAGGTAGCACTGTGCCACCGGATCGTCCTGCTCGGCCGCGCGCCGAAACCACTTCACCGCCTCCATGTAATCCTGCGCAATCCCCTGCCCGTTCTGATAGCAAACGCCCAGGTAGCACTGCGCCTGCGGGTCGCCGGCGCCGGCGGCCTTCTGCATTTCTTCAAAGGATTGCCATGTCCGACGATTGTTGCTCATGCGATTGGTTGCCGCAGTGATTGACTCGCGGCTGGCAACAGTCTGTGACCGCTGCCCAGATTCCTAGAATAAAGTCGGTTGCGTTAATTTCAAGTCGTGAAAAGTGCACCGAAAAATCCTCTCGAACCCCACCCCGCCGGTGCTAATCTGGGCGCGAAGCCAAATCGCTTATGAACGCAGCCAAAACCTGCCGCAATTTGCCGCCCTTGGCCGGCCTGTCCCCACTGTCCAACGCGATAAAACCCGGCCTGTCCGTCGAGGAATGTGTCCGCCGGCTCAAGCGCTACCGTTACGCTTTCAAGCGGCTGCACGAGATTTTCACCCCACATCACTGCCGGGCCGATTTACGAACTCAGGATGGGCTCAGCATAATATCTTCGTCGAACAAGGTACGCCGCTACCAGGAGTACTGAAGTTAACCATGAAGACATCGAGCATCAAACTGTGCTTTCACATCCTGGGTGCCGTGCTTTGTATGCCGGCGTTCCTGTGCTTCGTGCTTCTCTTCCAGTTTGAAGCGGATGCACCCGCGCTGTTGCTCCTGGTCATGGCGCTTGGATTCACCGTGTCTGCTACTTACATGTTGGCGGGGGCACCGCACTTCACGAATTTTAGTCAGCGACCTCCGGCAAAGCCGGAGGCTTGGCAGAGGTGGAGCGGCCCAAGGCCGCTTGGCCCTGCGGGCGATTGCTCGGCGCCTTTCAACCTACCGCATGTCATCGGCTCTCGTTCGCGC
>Ga0137333_1000237_pt1 | contig 15233 bp, 3 predicted proteins | sample EasRivERMLT231_2_FD_102286 | JGI IMG/M metagenome (GOLD analysis project Ga0137333, IMG submission 102286) | Soil microbial communities from meander-bound floodplain in the East River, Colorado, USA - East River MetaG ERMLT231_2 | ecosystem: Environmental > Terrestrial > Soil > Floodplain ... | reverse complement strand
TTTCAGCGCCACGATCCGGGCCTTGGGTGTTTGGTTTGGGCTGCCCTTTGAAGCAGTGAACCAAAAGGTGGCTCACCAAGTTCTCGAGCAAGTTCTTCGGTACCTTGATTCTCCGACCGAATGTAAAAAGGCAATCAAAACTGGCGAGGCGCAAGATGCGTACTACGCTTTGTGGGCAATGGCCTTTGACGATGTTTTGATGGCATTCCCACACGCTGTCACCTTATCCCGCTCAGATCATATTGAAACAAGATTTGCCGCTGTGCATTTTTTTGGGCAAACGGCTTTACAGGAAAGTATGCCTGAGTTGTTGAATGCACTGGATGATGAAGATCTTCGCATTTCAGCACATGCACTGACGGGATTGACTTCGAGTATTTTTGACCATGAACTGGTCGCTATCAGCGACATGTTCGAACGCCTGGAACGTCTTCTGCCGCGCGTGAAGCACAAACAAAATAGTATGAAACCCCTCGTATGGGAATGGTTGCCCATCGCTTTGAACCGTGAGCTGATCTCCGGCGAATTAATTGATTGCCTTGGGAAGCGATCTCCGAAACGTCTGATCCCTTATTTGTCGTTGATGAATCCAATGGATCGCGCCCGAGTCGCGCGCGTGTTGAATGAGACAAAGCACAAAGATGAAGAGACCTTGCAGACTCTTTTATTGCTGGTGGGCGATCTAAGTCCGTATGTTCGTGAAACAGCCTTGAAAGGTCTACAGGGAATCAAACTTCGCGATGCGGATATTGCCCGATTGGAAGAGTTGCTTTCACGGCTATCTCAGGATTTGCGGAGAGGCATTATCCAACTTCTGTTGGAATTGCCTGATAAAAAACTGCTCGAAAGCATGCACAGACTGATTCAGCACAAGGGAGAAAATCAGCAATTTGCGGCGCTGGAAATCTTGAAGGAATGCAGACAAAAGCAACGTGTGGCTGAGCAGGTTCAAGCGCTGGCTCTGGAATACAAACAAAATAGAACTCCGTCCAGCGCCGCAGCAATTTTGTTGAATGAAATCTTGGCTGCGTCGACGGAGACCTATTCGTTGGATAACGCGCTTGGCTTACTGAATCCACAAAATCGAACCCAGCCTAAACCCGTACAATCCAGATCATCAACGAAGGTGAAACTCGGAAGTCCAGCGGCTGTAGCTTGCTTGAAATCCTTGGACGCATGGGTGGAGGAGCATCGTAATGATGTAATAGAGATAGAACGAGGAAATACGAAAACGACTGAGTTGCTGGGGGATATCAATGTTCACTGGGGCAGGGCTGTTAACCCATATGTTTCACATACGCCAGATTATTCTGGCTTTCCGCTCAAAGATATATCTGAAAAGTGGTGGCAAACAAGGTCAATAGACTTGAAGGATGCAAATGGATATGAGTTGCTTCGGGCTTTGGCTTTGACCTCGCTATATAATGCATTCCAATTTTCTCTACGCCGACATGACGGCTTTTCAGAAAAAGTTCAAAAGCATTTTGACGTTCCTGTTGATTTCAGGTTGAAGTACCATAATATTGTTGGCTCGATCGTTGAGTGGTTGATATGGTCCCATCCTGTAGATGGTGAAACCGATTTTATTTTAGATGCACTGGAGGAATCGGTAAGTAGAATTCCTCATTCTGAAATAACAGAGGTAGAAACAACCCAGCAAGGTTTAAAAATCCGTGCTCTTAAGTACGATAAACTTGCCTACTTGTATATTGCTCGATGGGTACGTACATTGCGTCCTGATTCTTGGAAAGAACAACATCATGCACGTCTTTGGAATGTGGTTTGCTGGTTGAACGAACCAAAGCCGAGTCTATCGGGCGAGTTCGCAATACTCGACGACGCGCTATTTGCCTACCAAGTTGGTGCCGCGACACGCGATGATCTGTTTTATATGTTTTTGAGTCCGCCCAAACAGCACCGGTATGGGACTGGGGTTCACCTACTGTATCAATTTAGCGGTCGAAAATTACATGCTAGATTTGAACCACAATTTGAACAATTTCCTATTATCAAAGATATCGTTGATGCGTGTCGTGAGCGCATCATCGAAGTGGAATGCAAACGGGGTGAGCTGCCAACTGCCGCCACAGCCGCAGCGATGAGTATTCGGTCTGTTCCTGGGATAAAGAATCTCTTTCGTTTGTTGATTGCTCAAGGGGATACTGACTTTGACCGCGGGTACATACATGGTCAAAACCGTTCGGGAGTATTCAGCCATTTGATCAGAAACAGCTATCCCGTCGAAAGTGATACGCTGGATGATTTTGTCGAGCAGGTACGACTTCATCAAATCCCAGAGAAAAGGTTGATTGAACTGGCGGTGTATGCTCCACAATGGGCGGCGTTTGTCCAACGCTCAACAGGTTGGGAACATCTGACGGATGCCGTCTGGTGGTTATATGCACACACAAGGGACAGACAATGGAGAGTGGAGACGGTGATTCGCGAGGAGTGGGCAGCGCGCATCAGTGAACATACGCCGCTTTCTGCAGAAGACCTGATGGATGGCGCGGTAGACGTCGCCTGGTTCCAGCGCGTATATTCCGAGATGGGTGAGGCACGTTGGAAGCAACTCTATGGGGCGGCGTCATATACATCGGGTGGTATTGGACATAGGCGGGCACGTTTATTTGCCGATGCGATGTTAGGAAAAGTTTCTGTCGAAAAAGAAAGTGAGCGAATCAAGAAAAAGCGTAATCAGGATTCGGTGCAGGTATTGGGTTTGATTCCGTTGGATGCTGGAAAGAATCAAACCACCGAAGTATTGAGCCGTTATGAAGTCATGCAGGAGTTTTTACGAAGCGGCAAAAAGTTTGGCTCGATGCGTAAAGCCAGTGAAAAACTTGCGGTTTCCATCGGGATGCAAAACTTGGCACGCACGGCTGGTTATGCCGATCCACAACGTTTGGAGTGGGCGATGGAGATCGAAGCGGTTACAGATTTATCTTCGGGATCAGTGCGTGTTAGCGTCGATGAGTTTCAATTCATATTGAATATCGATGATCTGGGTGAGCCGACGCTCGTGACTACGAAAAAAGACAAACCGATTAAAACGATTCCAGCAACGATCAAGAAGAACGAGCAAGTGTCAATGTTGTTGGAAAGAAAACAAAAGCTGGATCGGCAGGTAAGTCGCATGCGCTTGTCGCTTGAGCAGGCAATGTGCAGTGGTGGTGAGTTTTCGGCTGCCGAATTGCAACTGTTATTCCGCTATCCCATGCTCAAAACCATGCTTGAGCAATTGGTATTCGTTTCGCCGCAAGGTTTGGGATATCCCATTCTGTCTGGTGCAATGCTGTTTGGTCACAACGGCAAGGAGATTTCGCTTGTAGACACGGATCGTCTGCGGATCGCCCATCCGCTTGACCTGTTGGAAAGCAAGGAATGGCATCTCTGGCAGCGGGAGTGTTTCGTTACCGAACGTATCCAACCCTTTAAACAGATTTTTCGCGAGCTGTATGTGCTCACCGCCACTGAAAAGGAGGCAGGCAATCTCTCGCGCAGATATGCCGGGCAGCAGGTAAATCCGCGTCAGGCAGTGGCTTTGTTTGGTGGGCGTGGTTGGGTGGTGGCGCCAGAAGAGGGTGTACAGAAGACTTTTCACCGGGAAGGTATTTCTGCCCGAGTTGGTTTTCTGCAAGGTACATTTACCCCAGCTGAAGTGGAGGGGGCGACTTTGGAAACGGTGGTCTTTACCAAACGCGGCGAGTGGAATTTTTTGCCACTAGAGCAGGTGCCAGCCCGTATTTTCAGCGAAGTCATGCGCGACCTTGATCTGGTAGTGAGTGTTGCACACGCCGGAGGCGTCGATCCTGAATCTTCCGCCTCATCCACTGAAGCGCGCGCCGCCTTGATTCGCGAAACCTGTGCTTTGTTGCAACTAGCCAATGTCCGGTTATCTGAAAAGCATGTAATCATTGATGGGAAACTATCCAATTACAATGTTAATATAGGGAGTGGTACGGTTCATAAACAACCAGGTGGTGCGCTCTGTATTATTCCGGTTCATTCCCAACATCGTGGTCGCATCTTTTTGCCGTTCGTTGATAATGATCCGAAAACGGTAGAAATTGTTTCCAAGGTGATTTTGCTGGCAAGGGACGATCATATCAAGGACCCCACAATCCTGGAGCAGATTCTATAGCGATCTAAAAGCCTGGAAATCGCGTCTGTTATTGTGCAACACGTATTAGTTTGGATTGCCTTCTGAGAGTCTCTTTTTCCGGGCAATTTGATCGAAATGTTAATGCACAAATTTAGTTATCCTCAATTATTGATGACTAATTATTTTGTCGGTTTCTTATTGAGGTAATCCCCAGGTACGAACAGTTCCGTCTTCACTGCCGGAAATCAGATATCGACCATCTGGCGAAAAGACTAAATGTTGCACTGCTCCATGATGTCCGGTAAGAGTTGCGACTATTTCCACCTCATGCAGGTCGACCAGTAGCACTTCGCCATCGGCGCGGCCCACCGCCACCAAATCACCGGATGGATTAAATGCCAAACTAATCAAAGGGATTTCTTCACCCAACGGAATGATTTTGTATATTTGCTGGGTGGCAGTGTCAAAAATTTTCAGTTGATATGGCCCATCCCAGGCTATCTGAACCGTTCCCGCCCAGCGTCCATCCGGGCTAAAAACCGATTGCGGGAAATCACTGCCTCGCCAGCTATCTCCCAAGGAAAACAGTGTGTTTCCGCTTTGCAGATCATACACTGAAACCGGATTGATTTGTTCGTCCAAGGATGTTAATATCCATTGCCCGTCAGGGCTAATAGAAATTTTTTGGGCATTATTCCCTGGATATTGCTGTAATAAGCGCCAGGTGTTTGTGTCGTAATACCAGACGCCGCCGGTCCCCGCGGTCACAAGATGAGTCCCATCCCAACTGAAACTTGCTGCATAGTATTGGCGGAATACGGAACCCTCGTGCTGGTACTCAACAAATGGATCTTCTGCCTCACCTTCCAATTTTTGAATGAAAGCTCCGCTATGGGCATCTAACAAAGACACGTTAAAAGGCTCATAAACTGCCAACAAATCGCCCGCTGGACTTGCCGCAAGAATCGAACCAGAAGACTCAATGTGAGTCGTATGAAGAGCTTTCGCATTGGAAGGATCAAGTTCCCAAGTGGTACCTTCCCCCCAGGCAACAAGATTACCGTTCAGCTGAAAAAGCACCCCACCAATTGGACCGCTATAGTCATGCGATCCTGCCAGTTGCTCTCCCGACGAAACCATCCAAAGCAAAAGATTCCCATCCTGATCGACAGAGATCAGGAATCGACCATCCGGACTAAAATGCAACTGGCGAATAGAAGCAGAGTGTCCATCCAGTTCGCGCAGTGCTGTCTGTGTTTTACGGTCATACAACGTTAGGGTATGTTCGCTGGTACCTACAGCGAGTATGCGATTGTCAGGGCTGAGCGCTGCAGCGGTGACTTTGTTGGTGTATATATTCAGGTTGTCTTTCAATTCAACCTGATAAAGCTCCAGCTCTTCTGGAACTACCCCTGGACGCATATCCCAAACCCAGGCTGAGCCTCCCGCGGCACCAACCATGAGCTTCCCATCGGCGTTGAATGACAAATCGGTAATGTTGTTATCTGGTCCGCCCAGTGCATTAACAATCTCACCTGTTTGGACATTCCATATTCGAATTGAATCAGCGTATCGGAGCCGCGGTCCAAGGGTTTGCACAGCCGCCACAAACTTCCCATCGGGACTAAATAAAGGACGTAGGGAATAGTGTGAATAGCTTTTAAGGGTTGTCACAGACTGTTTACCGGGGATATCCCAGACTTCAAGCATGTCATCCGGGTTTAGGTAAATCAAAAATTTTCCATCCGGGCTGAGATTTGGCTCGCCACCACCCTCAAGGTCAACCAAAGTGTCACCGGTTCGGGCATCTCTTACATAAACCCTGCCAGAATCTACGCTGGCGGAAAGAATCCGGCCATCAGGTGTGGTCACCGAATTGTATGTCCAGCCATCGTATTCTCTTTCAAATCCGTTATCCAATTTTCCAGCCAAAAGATCCACGCCATATTCAGAAACTCCCATTGATCCAGTTGCTATGATGGAAGTGCCATCGTTTGACCAACCGATTTGTGCGATCGTGCCTTTACTAAATCTATGTGCCTCTTGAATTTGCGAAGCATTCCCGGCATTGAGAATGAGAGAACCGGAAGCAGTATCGACTGGTTTGACTGAGGTTGGGATCGCTGTGGGGGTTGGCCAGGCTAGTATGTTGGGCGTAGGCGTCGCTTGCGGAAGAGCAGCCTGCAAGTTGAGTTGTTTTGCAAGTTGCACGATCGGGGCAAAATTGAAGATGGATGCTTTGCCAGAATTTCCGACTGCCAGATATTTTTTGTCCGGACTGATGGATATGCCGCCTGAATAGAAATCGAATCGCGTTTGATAGATTAGTCCGCCTGTTGAGGTGTCCCGAACATCCATGCCGCTGCCATCGCGAAAGGAAACCAGTAAACTTCCATCCGTGCTAAAAACCAGCGGCTCGTTTGAGGCAGAGCCGGCGGGGATGTTGATGGAACTGCCTTTTTCCAAATCCCACAGCTCAATCCAGCCATTCCCCTGATCATCCGCATTATTGCGGGCAAACTGAGAACCGTTCAATGCAATCGCGCTATAGGCGTTGGCATCCACATCAGGCAGGTCAACCTCCTTGATCAACTGTGCTGAGGCAACTTCCCAGATCTGTGCCATGCGGTTACGGTTGATGATGGCATACAACCGTTTTCCATCTTTTGAATAGGATATCTGCGTGGCAAAGTAGCCCTGAGGGTTGATCAACTCGCCAACTTTTTCGGTTTTGTCCACATCCCAGATTTCAATCACATTGTCGTTCCCAACTGCTAATAGATTGTCAACAGGGGAGAATGCAAGTCCCTGTTCAGCCACTGGACTGCGACTGCGTGCGGGTCCCCACTCTGAATCGCCAACGCCATAATACACGCTCACACCGGTTAGGAAACTGTTCTTTTGAGAAAAAATCAATTCGCCAGTATGTGTGTCCCATACCAAAACATGCTCATCGCTAGTGGTGGCTGCCAGTTGAGAACTGTCTGTATTGAAAACCATGCCGCGGAGCAAGCCCCCGGATGGATTGTTCAGAAAAGTCAATAATTTCTGACTGGAAACATCCCAAAGCAAGACGTTCTGACTGGCGGTGGCAAGAGTTTCTCCATCTGGACTGAATAAGACCTCGCTAAAAATATTACTGGCACCAGTTGAAAACCCCTCTTGATATTGTTGATATTCCAAGGGATCTGGAGTCTCGATAGATTCAGGCTGAGGCGTGATCCGGTCGGAAGATAGATTGACCAGATATTCCTGCCAATCAGCAATAAAGACCTGTAGGAACTGACCGTTGGGTGTGAAACGAACGCGCCATATATCATCCGTGAATCCGGTAATGACCCGGATGAGTTTTCCATTGGAAGGATCCCAGATACGAATCGTTCCGTCATCGCTGCCTGATGCAAGCCACCTGCCATTGGGACTGAAATCCACACTATTGACTTCCGCCCCATGACCTTCCAGGATAAAGCGGGTTTCCCCGGTATGCAGATCCCAGACATAGACGCGTTTATCGCTGTGTCCCGCCGCTACCAGTTTAACATTTGGGCTGATAGCTGGGGCACTCATGGTATGGTAGCGGCCATCCAGCAGGGTTGGAAAATAACCATATTCTGTAAAAGCATCGCTCCCAGCAGCAACATTCCACAGTCCAATACTGTGATAAGGTCCACCAGTGCTGCGATCCCCGATTGTGTATGCCATGTATTGGCCGTCTTTGGAGAAGGTATATCCAAAGGATGATCCGTTACCTCCATAAACACTACCCTGTACCTGGCCGCTTTCGAGATCTACGATCTGTGCACCAATGTAACCATCGACTACCGCAATCTTATTACTAGGACTAATCAGAACGCCCCCCGGAGCTTCACCCACTTCCAGGGAGCCGAGTTCTTGCATAGACTGCGAGTCGAACCATTTCAAGGTGTTGTTTTCGACGAAAGCTGCAATGGTCTTATCTGGGGAATAATCCACATCCGAGCCATAACCCTTACCCAGTTCTGCGATCTGGGCCAATTCAATTTTTGGGGTATCCGGAGTGGCTGTAAGTGTCGGAATATATGTCGGAGTGGGCTGGACACCTAAGGCCAGCTGCGGATCTGGTAGGAATGACCAATGCTGAAGACTGCCTTTTTCATCGATCAGGATTAGATTTTGTTCGTCCTGCATCAGCGCAACGCCGATCGGCGGATTGTCGGTCAACTTTACATCCGCCAGAGGTTGTCCACTCCACAGATCCCAAAACTCAACGCTCTCCCCGACAATCATTAAAGTTCGCCTGTCCGATCCAAAAGCCAACTGCTTGATGTCACTTTGCAGGGTTCTGATACTCAGTACGGTTTGATTAGAAACAACATCTCGGACCTGGACCATTTCCCTTTCCTTGTACCTCCCAAAACCACTGACAACCAGGAATCTTCCATCCGGACTGAAGGCAGTCACGCATTTATAGACACAATCCTCCTCCAGGATCGTTTTTCCAGTTTGCACATCCAATAGTTTCAACCTATAACCAGGCAAGACCAGTATCTTTCCGTCCGGACTAAATGACAAATCGTCGTATGATAAATATTCATTGCCCTGGACCTGGCTCAGATTCTTGATCAATTTCCATGTATTAATGTCGCGAATCTGAAGGTCACAGCTAGCTCCTCCCAGCGCTAAGGTTTCTCCATCAGGGCTAAAAGCAATTGCGGTCATTTCCGGGCATGGAAACGTTGAGATTGGCAGCCTGTCGCCGCTCTTGACATTTGCCAGAACAAGAAGGTCCGAACCTTCCGTATAGGCGATAGTTTCGCTGTCGGGGCTAAAGGCAAGTGGTCTGTCGCCGTTTAAGGTATAGCGTATTTGGCCTGAATCCGCATCAAGAATTTGGGTAGTTCGAATTCTGCCGTTGATCGCTAAATACTTCGCATTGGGACTCAGCTTGAAGATAAAGGGGGGAAGACTATATTTGTCGAACGTCTTGATCACCTGTTTGTTCGTCAGATCCCATATCTGGATTAGTCCATTTTCGAAATCATCACCCACTGTAATCAGGTTTTTCCCATCTGGGCTCAGTGCTATGGAACTCAGGTAGCCAGTTTGACCGTTTAGAGAAAATACTTCTTTATGTAAGGAATAATCCCATATAATGAACGCATTCGGTTCTCCCAGGATGAAAGAATGTTGTTTCGGATTCATATCTGTTGTATTGATCCGTTCACTACCAATTGGATATTCCTCCAGCATTTTTCCGCTGGACAAACTCCAGCGTCTGATCGCGCTTTCATAACTTGAATCTGAATCATTACTGTCGAACTTGTATTCGTAGTGAACAGTATAAAATTCCTTGTCACCCGGCGCAAAGTAAATTGAGGTGATATTATATGATAGTTCAATAGGTGGATATAGTAGTTCCCGGCTGGATACATCCCGGACAAAAATCCGCCTGGAACCAGCTGCCAGTATGGTATTTCCATCCGAGTTGAGTGCCACACTATGCACCCCATCGATATGACCTGGAAACGACTCAAGTATTTTCCCAGTGGATACATCCCAAAGATACACCGTTTGATAGTGAGTAGAAACTATTTTCTGTCCATCTTCACTGAAGGAGAAGGAAAGATACTTGCCATAGTATGGTTCCGGCCCAGTGGCTACCAAGGAATGTACGAGCTCTTTCGATTGAAGATCCCAAAGTTGGATGGTCTTATTGTCACCACCAATTGCCAGCAATTTGCCGTCAGGACTGTAGGCGATTTTCTGATTCCATTGTCCTGTATCTAGTGTTGTAACGACCTCAAGTGTTTGGATGTCATATATATCCACCTGCAGGGAGGTGACCAGTGCAAAAGTCCTGCCGTCCGGCGCCCAGGCTGCTGCCTCAACGATACCGTTTCCAAATTCTTTCTCAAGCGTGAATTGATAGAAATCCTGGTTGGCAAAAGCTGTTGAGGTTTCTGTTGGAAGAGTTGCTGTACGGTTATCCAGGACTGTACCTGAGCATGCTATCAAACCAAGCACAAACGAACCTATTATCAACAACCAACCAATTATTTGCCTTGAGGTTATAACCTTGATGTGCAAGGAGAGTCTCCTTTGGTTTCCCAGATATATAATCCAAGTATAAGCCTAAAACGTATGGCAGAAATTTTCATGTAGAACTTCCCGCGCTGTTTGATTTCTCCTCGTGTTTCTTTCCAGCTTTACGAAATTCTGGAAATAATCGATTCGTAATTATTTAGCCAGATACGCTCTACGCTGGTATTTTCAAAAATGGTTGGCGATGTCATGAAACATACCCCAGTAGTGGAAAAATGCAGTCGAAGTATAGGTTTTCTATGTAAGTATTCTTTGCGAAACATTACGCGACGATATATTCAAAAGAAATAAAGCGAGTTGTTCTGTTTTTGTGCATATTTCTTGCAGTTTACTGACATGCAATGCCGATTGAGATGCCTACCAATAGATGACTGATCACTTACTATTTGTTGTAAAGATGGGACTGATCGTATCTTTCAAGTGAAATGATCTCTACTTCGCCGTCAGTTCCCAGTACTCAATCCTGCCATCATTCAAACCAATCGCTAGTAAAATACCATCAGGTGAAAATGTAAAACTGTTGGCACCTTTGGGGATTTCATAGATCAATTTCAGCGTTTGTGCATCACGGATTTCGATCTTGCCTTCATCGGATCCGGTACTTTCATACCCAAGAACAAGCAGGTTGCCATCCGGGCTGAAAACCATTGCCTGTATATATTGACTCGCGCGCAACTCCTTGACCAAATCTCCAGTGCGCAAGTCGAAGAACCGAAGCATGCCACTCATGTAGTCTGCACCCACAAAGAATGGCTGAGTCGGGTGGAATGCATACCTGTATATTTGGGCTGTCCAATACCTGATCAGCTTTCCGGTGTGGGTATCCCACAAATACAGCGAGGAAGGTTCATATGTCTTGGGTCCCTGTACACCAAACAATAAGGTTCCGTCAGGGTTGAACAAGAATCGAGAAATAAATACATGTGGAGTCGAAGCGGGATTTTCCAATTCAATGGATTTCATCGTCTTCAAGTCCCATACCCTCTTCTGATCATCTGGATCATAAGAAGCCAACAGTGAACCATCCGGTGAGAAGGTTAAACTCAAATCGCGATCAAATGTGAGCGGCTCGGGGAATCTGGTCAGCACTTGCCAGTTGGGATCTTCCTCACTATTTTCTCCAACCAGAATCTCCTCGGCGGTATTGTATGCCATATGGCTCCCATCCGCACTAAGCGCTAGTTGATATCCAGGTTTGCCTGACAACTTTATTTGATATATGGGTGCGGTCATGTTTGTGTTTGTCACCGGGAAGAATTTGTAATACTCGTCCGTCACACTAACCAATTCATGCCCATCCCTGGCAAAGGCAATATCATAAGACCAGCGGTTGAAACCAGAAATCTCCCAAATGATCTGAGGTTTGCTCGAAGAAATATTCCAGATGCGCGCGCTGTCATCATCCAATGTTGCCAAGAATTTGTTGTCTGGTGAGAAGTAGAGATTGTTGCCATTTGGCAATGTATGCAACAACCGCCCGGAAGCTACATTCCAAATCTGGGTTGTACCATCGCCGCTGGCGGTTGCCAGCAAACGGCTATCTGAACTGAAAGCAAGTCTCTGAAAGGCTTCCAGAATCATCAAATCTTGATGCCATACCCCAGTGGCAAGTTCAGCACGCAGGCTAGGAGCTCGGTCTGGATAGATATTCCATAACTGGAGAATGGTTTTTGAGTCTTCGGTCGGGAAATAGATTCCAGTACGTGCAATCTGATATTCATACTGCCAAACCGCAAGCGTTTTCCCATCCGGACCGAATCTTGCCAGCGATGGAGCCATGCCCGAAATCTCAAACGTCTTAACGATCTCACCACTCTCTGCACGGATCAAGCGGACGTTACGCATGTTGGTCTGTAAGGTATATGGACCAGAAAGATGACCATCCTTCACGGTCTGCGCTTGTTCATTGACAAGCATCCCGCTTTCCACCAACCATGTGTATATTCGATCGCCACAGTCTGTAGTAAGCGTTTCATTATCCGTGCTAAATTCCATATCCTGATTCCAGCAGACCATATTTTTCAACGTATGCAGGTTTTTACCACTCTGCAGATCCCATAAAAGAATGGAATCATTCGACACCTGCCCGGCAAGATATTGTCCATCGGCGCTGAACTGCAAGGCCAATAGATCACCCGTTGATGGCAAGAGGCGTGCAGGCTGTGTTTCTCCTGCATGAAAGATATACACACCTAGATATCCACCCGCCGCCAAAAGCTTGCCGTCCGGCGACCATGCCATTGTATGGATTCGACCAATTCCCAGTTCGCCGAGTTTTTTCATCTCTACACCATTCACCGCTGGAGCCGTGGATACGGGTGCAGTGGGCATTGATACTTCCAGTGTAGGCGCCGGCGTTGAGGTCGGTAGTGCGGTCGGTGTCAGTTCCACGTTGGGTGTGGCAGTCTGGAGCGGAACCTGCTGTGCATAGTTCAATGCATTGGAGACATCCCACAAATGGACATTCTCAAAATACGACCTCGCTCCCACATACTTACCATGAGGGCTAAATGCGATCGTGTACGGCAACTCAAAATCCATCGCAAGCAGTTCTGTCCCCGAGGTTGAGTCCAATAAGGTGATCTTGCTATAGTTGTCGAGAGCCAGAACCCGCCCATCCTGACTGATAGCGATCTCATTTTGACCCTTGCCGCTTGGGAACTCATACAGTCGTTTTCCCGTAAGGGGATCGAGGAAACGGATGGGGTTATTCCAACTGGTAATTGCCAACAGGTTGGAACTCAACGCGGCGTTGTTTTGATAATCATCCACCCGCTTGATGGAATAAACTTGCCTGCCTGTTTGAAGATCCCATGCGCGGTATCCATTCACACTGACATAGATCAATGTCCTTCCGTCTGCGCTGAATGAGAGATCTGCAGATTCTCCCAGATTATTTAGAAATTGTTCGAGAAGTTTCCCGGTGGTTGCATCGGCAAGAACAATTGCGCATCCACCCGAGAAAGCCAACTTGCTTCCATCCGGTGAATAGACAAGGTTGGCACGCCGAGAGTAGGAAAGCCCGCCATCAGGGCATTCAGCAACAATTGTGCGAAGCTTGCGGCGTTGAGTTAAATCCCAAATTTCAGCGTCGTTGCCACCCAACAGGGCAAATGCTGCCTGTTTCCCCTCAGGATGAAAAGCAATATCAATCACATCATTGCCGTTCACATCCAGCATACCAAGAAACTGCTTTGGCTGAATTTGCCAGAGGTGAACATTGTGATCCGCCACCGCCAACAAGTTTTCATCCGGGCTGAATCCAATCACATACACTTCACGGATATATTCTGGCAGAGTGTAAGTCTTCTTCCCGTTTTGCAAATCCCAGATTTGAATGTTGCCGTTGACCAACACCGCCATCCGCTTTCCATCAGGACTGACGCGGAAAATCAGATCGGGCGTATATTGCCCCGTTTCTGTCATCAGTCGTTTTTCAGTTTCAAATCTTAAATCAAGAGAAGACGTGGGAAGATAATGCTCATCAAGGACATATTCCTTGAATTTGCCATCAGAGTAATTGATAAGTAGTTTTCTACCGCCATCAATATAAGCAGCGCTTTGGTAAAACTCATCCACTGTACCGTGCAAGGTGTACAAGTCCTTGCCATTTTGCATGTCCCAAAAACGAACAGCAGCATCCAACCCAGCCGAAGCAAGAACATTTCCATCAGGGCTGAACGAAAGGCTTTTTATATCGCTTTCATGTTGAAATTGATATTTTAGTGTCCCGCTGGCAACATTCCACACATGGACAACATCGTCATCCCCGCCGGAAGCGATCAAGGTACTATCCGGGCTAATGGCATAGACTGACATATCCCCCCATTGATCCAAACCATTTTTGGGTATTCTGTGAAGCAACTCACCCGTATTGGCATCGTATAAGTCCAAAACCTGCCTGCAAAAGGATGTACCAGTATCCGAACATATGGAACTACCAAAAATTAAAAGCTTGCCATCGAGAGAGAAGATTGGTTGTTCAAGTATTTCTTGGTCGATATTTTCGAAGGCACGCGATAATGTTTGAGTGCGCAGATCATACTGCCAGAAAAGCTTGCCGTAACCAGCGATAAATAGCAAGTGTTGTTGGTCAGGGAAAAAAGTCAACTGTGAAAGCCAGCCATCTTGAACAGTAGATCGGGATATTTCGGCGAGCAGACTCCAAGTAGAAGTATCATACACATACCCGCCTGCCGAACTTTCTACAATAAGCATTTTCCCATCTGCCGACCACATCATATCTATTGCAGATCCCATACCATATGTGCCAAGATCAATCGCTTGAGGTGGCGACTGTATTGGCGTGCTGGTCTGAGACACAGGTAAAGTCGGCGCTTGGTGGGAGGAACATCCAACCAAGATCACAACGAAAAGAATAAACGAATTTTTCTTCAATCCATGACTTTCAGAGCTATGAATGGGCTTGAGTTTTATTTATACTTTGTAACAGAACTGATAAGCACAATTCCAGATGCAAAGCAGCAAAATGCCACATTGATCCTCGATGAGTTCAGTTCCACGCCCGATTTACGGATGGAATTGCGCCGCATTATGGACGCTCGAGGAATACCACGTCAGTTCAAACGGGTTCTTATTCGTAGTTCTGAACGTGAATCCTTAATTCAAGTTGCAGATCTTATTGCTGGAGCCATTTTGCGACGTGACTCCAAAAATGATTCGGATGCCTATGATTTAATTTCCCGAAAAATAAAACGGTTGAGCTCTTACGATCCATGACTTAAAATAACCCGCCTCGCTAGCCCAATCCATCACAAATAGATGGGGGCAGGCAGCCACAATCGGCTACTTTTCGCGAGACAGGATGAGCGATCCAAACGCTTTTGGCCATTGGATATTTAATTATATGCTGAATCCCATTCTTGTGCAAATCTTGCAATGAGGTAATTTTTTCGTGCAATGCCTATTATCTCAGCAATGTATATAACGTGAATAATGGATAAGGAGCGGGGTTCGCTTTTTGGGTACACTTTAGGTGTGAACCAAAAAATGAACCTGCAAGGAACCCCGCGCTATGCGTTTACTC
>Ga0137333_1000233_pt1 | contig 15293 bp, 8 predicted proteins | sample EasRivERMLT231_2_FD_102286 | JGI IMG/M metagenome (GOLD analysis project Ga0137333, IMG submission 102286) | Soil microbial communities from meander-bound floodplain in the East River, Colorado, USA - East River MetaG ERMLT231_2 | ecosystem: Environmental > Terrestrial > Soil > Floodplain ... | reverse complement strand
TACCCGATCAGATCAGGCAGGTGGCGCTTAATCTTTTCCTCAATGCAATCGAGGTCATGAAACCAGGCGGTCGTCTCAGTGTCATCACCCGCAGTTTGCCCAAGCAAAACGAAGTGCTGCTTACAGTGCGGGATACAGGGCCAGGAATCGACCCTGAAATTTTGCCTCATATCTTTGAACCTTTCATTACCAGCAAACATACGGGTACAGGTCTTGGGCTTACAATTACCCATGATATTATCGAGCAGCATCATGGCCGGATCGAGGCAGATAATAACCCATTAGGGCAAGGCGGAGCTATCTTTAATATATGGCTTCCCATTTACGAGAAAGGCTGAGCATGAACTCTAACGGCCACATTCTGATCATAGACGATGAAAACAGCTTGCGTCAGACCATGGCGCGTATTCTGCAACGCGCGGGGTATGAAGTCACTGCTGCGGCGAATGGAAAAGAAGGCCTCGCGCTTGTTTCAGAGCATCCCTTCGATTTGCTCTATTTGGACATCCGCATGCCAGATATGAGCGGGCTGGAACTTCTCAAAATCATCCACACAAAGCTCCCTGATCTGCCGATCATTCTATTCACCGCACAACCCGATTTGAATTCGGCCGTTGAGGCATTAAGGCGCGGGGCAACCGATTATTTATTGAAGCCGCTCAAGCCACAGACCGTGATCGATCGGACTCAGGCAATTCTGGCAGATAAACAAAAGGAACGGCGCAAGCGCGAGATCCAAAGGCACATTGAAGCCTTGCAAGCTGAGTTGAACGAAATAGAAAGCCAGGGGAAGGATAAGATCATTTCGGGGCCGCAGCAATCGTCGGCTTTGGATGACCGCTTCCTCAAACGCGGAGGCTTGGTACTCGATCTGCACATCCGTCGCGTGACGATGAACGAACGCGTGGTCAATCTTCTGCCAACCTCTTTTGATTATTTGTTAGTCCTGGCGCGTCATACGCCCAATGTGGTGGATTATCAGACCCTGGTTTCAGAGGCGCAGGGCTATGAATCAGATATCCGTGAGGCGCAGGAACTGACGAAATGGCATATCCATCATATTCGTCAGGCGATCGAGCCAGATTCACGCAACCCAATTCATGTGATCAATGTACGCGGGACGGGGTACCGGTTGGTACTCGATTAGGTTTACGAAGGTTGGGGGAGAATCTACAATTTTCTCCATGGGGCGTTTTGCTAACTTTCACCAACTTTATCAAATTTACCCTATCGTTCCCTAGGGCGGCTTCAGGCAAAATAGGGGCAATGAATAAACCATCTTTTTCCGTAGATGCGCCAGTCAGAATTCTAGTTGTGGACGATCATCCAAACACGGCGACGATGTTGGCACGCGCCATTGCTCAGATCGGCTCCAATGTGGAGGTATTTTCAGCCGTCAGTGGAAACGAAGCGCTCAAGTATGTCAAAGATGGCGCCGCCGATATTTTGATCACAGACATGATCATGCCGGAAATGACCGGGCTGGAATTGATCGAGAAATTACAGAGCCACCCAGCCGGGCGTCCCACCTTTTCTTTTCTAATGACTGCATACGATGTGCCGGGGTTGAAAGTCACTGCCCGCCGCCTAAAAGTCAAGGAAGTGATTATTAAACCGATCCGCCCCGAGCGAATTTGTCAGATCATTACCCAGGCCATCGATGAATTAAAGCAAGTCAGACCCGCTCACAAAGAGCGCATTTCGCGGAAATCATTCAACATTTTGATCGCCGATGACCAGCCAGATAACCTGACCTTGCTGGCACGTTATCTGGAAAACGAAGGCTACGGTTATATCAAAACCGTAGATGGTTTGGAAACACTGGAAAAAGTACGCAGTGAATTACCCGATCTGGTCCTGCTCGATGTGAACATGCCGCATAAAGACGGCTTTGCCGTGCTTGAGGAAATCCGCGCAGACCCTGCCATCCAGCATATCCCTGTGATCATCCTGACTGCCGCGCGGCTTGACCCCGCCGAGATCCAATCCGGGTTGAATATGGGGGCCGATGATTACATTACCAAACCATTTGACCGTCGCGAATTACTCGCGCGTATCCGCACAAAATTGCGCGTTAAAGAAGCTGAAGACAACATTCGGCGACGCAACCGCGAACTTAGTTTATTGCCAGAGATCGGCAAAGAGTTGAGCGCCCGACTCAACATTGAAGATCTGGCGACCGTCCTGCTTAAACGCACCGTTGAGACCTTTGGTGCAATATTAGGTCACGTTGTAATATTTACGGCAGCGGGGACATATCAAAAGACATATCACCTCGATTCATTCTCTGCGCAATTTAATCTTCCACAAGGTCTGTCTGAAATCGTCAGCGAGGCAAGACAGGGCTTTATCGTGGATGATACACAGCATGATGCCCGCTGGCAATCTGCAAGCGCGGATGTGACCCGTTCGGCAGTTGTGGTTCCGATGTTTGGACGCCATAATTTATTAGGCATGCTTGTGCTGACCAATGAACAGCCCAACTACTTCACGCTGGACCACTTGCTTTTGTTACAAGCCATCACCAGCCAGGCCAGCATCGCAGTCGAAAACGCCCAACTGTATGACAAGGTGTCACAAGAACAACAAATGTTAGAGGCAGTTTTGCAAAGCGCCGCCGACGCAATTTTAAAGTTCGACACAGATGGCAGCCTATCTTTGGTCAACCCTGCGGGACAAAAACTTTTCACAGATTATGAAGTGAGGCTCGGACAACGTTTGACCCCAGGCGCGGGCTACGACTCCTTCCTGCAACTTCTCGACCAGGCCCGACTTTCCAACGCTTCTTTCTCAGGGGAAGTTGTGTGGCCCGATAAGCGCGTTTTCTCCGCGGCGATGACTCCTGTTCAAGCAGGCGGGATGGTCGTCGTGCTGCACGATGTAACTCATTTCAAGAATCTCGAGCGCGTGAAGAACGAATTCGTTGCCACCGCTTCGCATGATCTACGAAACCCGATCACTTCGATCAAAGGGTTTAATATGCTTATCAAACAGGCGGGTCCGTTAAACGACCACCAAAACGAGTTCGTTCAACGAATTCAAAACGCAACCGAAAACATGGAGGAATTAGTGGAAAATATGCTCGATCTGGCAAAGATGGATCTGGGCGCTGAATCAGAACACCAAATATTGGATGTTACCGACATAATCCAGGAATTGGCAGATGAATTCAAGCCGCATGCCGAAGCGAAAAGGCAGTTGCTTGTACTCGGGACAACAGAGACCGATTCAAAGGTCCGGGGGGATGCGCTGAAAATCCGTCAGGCGTTGCGCAATTTGATCGGGAACGCCATCAAGTACACGCCCTATGATGGGACGGTCACGCTCTCACTGGAAAATAAATCAGACGAGGTATGTATCCACGTCAAGGATACCGGCTATGGCATCCCATCCGATGATCTGCCGCATATCTTCGATCGTTTCTATCGCGTCCGCAACAATGGACATGCCGACATCGAAGGTAATGGTCTCGGTCTGGCAATCGTGAGATCCATTGCCGAGGGACACGGCGGGGATGTGACGGTTGAAAGTGAAATTGGGAAGGGTTCTTGTTTCAATTTGACTTTGCCGCTAGTATCAATGCCAGAATCATCGATAGGAGCCCGGTATGTTCAATAGGCTCATCCCAATCTTGTTATTTACGCATTCTACTTCCTGTCTATTTCAACTAACAATTGCCGTGGAAAAGGGCCTGGATGAAGAAAAAATTATTCGCTCGATTTGAAATTCACTGTTACCTACTTAACCTGATAAAAGGAAAATGAAACATGAAAACCCATCGCGTAATTGTTCTGTTTACCATCCTTGCCGTAATATTGGCGGCCTGCGGTTCTTCTGCCACACCGTTGGCAACACCCACTGTCTCCCCTGAACCTACCGTTGCTTCGTCTAAACCTTTTCGTGTGGCGGCAATCATGCCAAGCGCTGTCAATGATTTGGCGTTCAGCCAGAGCATGTATGATGCGCTTATTCGAATCCAGAATGAAATGGGCGGTCCCGAAAAGATGCAGTTTGTTTACTCTCAAGGCATGTTCATAGTGGATGATGCCGCTGCGGCCATCCGCACCTACGCCTCACAAGGCTATGATCTGGTGATCGCACATGGTTCGCAATATGGCGAATCATTGCAGAAAATTGCTCCGGATTTCCCTGAAATCAGTTTCGCTTGGGGCACCAGTAACGATACATTAGGGTTGCCCAATGTCTTTGCCTATGAAGCCGCATCTCAGGAAGGTGGTTATGTCAATGGTGTATTGGCGGCAACGCTCTCCACCAGTAAGCTGATTGGTGTAATCGGACCCATCGAGGTCGGCGACGCGAAACTGTACGTTGACGGCTTTAAGGCCGGTGTCGCAGCGACCAACCCAGAGACCCAGGTGAACGTGGCTTATATCGGTTCCTTTTCCGATGTAGTGCTTGCTGCTGATACTGCAGCAATGCATATTTCCTCAGGTGCCGATGTACTGACAGGCAGTGCCCAAATGGTAGTCGGCGCGACTGGTAAAGCCAGCGAGAATAATGTGTTGTGGTTTGGCACACAGTCCAATCAATCATCCCTGGCGCCCGCAATTGTAGTAGCTAGCCACGTTTATCACTGGGAAGTGGTGCTCAGAGAGATGATCAATAAAATCCAGTCGGGCACACTGGGCGGCGAAACCTTCACGATCAACCTCGCGAACGGTGGCGAAGTCATTGAATACAACCCGGAATATGCCATCTCCGCCACTGCGAAGGCTTTGGGTGATAAAACCGTACAGGGAATCGCTAATGGCACCATTACGATCACCCTGCCTTGACATCATGAGAATAAGTCCTGCTTTGTACACATGAACCAATATGAGATTGAGATCAACCAAAGTTTTGGAGAGTATGTTGTCAAATCATCTGTTACATCATAATTTACTAAAACGTGAAACTGTATCTTTCGACTGGAGTAACTGACCATGTCCATTAATAACCCGTCAAAATCTGTTCATACGAACATGCGATCCGCTGAAGAGCAAAAAGGCGGCTTGCGATTATCGATTCGAACAAAAATTACCCTCTGGGCTGGACTCTGTTTAGCCCTGGTGGCGTTGATCCTGATCGGATATTCGGTAATTACACTTCGTCAAACATCCATTGATAATTCCACCAGGGAAGCCACCGCCATCGCGGAAGCAAATGCCAGTTCGGTTGAAGGAAGTCTCAATGCGCCCCTGGTCTCAGCCCGCACATTGGCATATTCCCTCAGCGCAATTAAGGATTCGGGCATCCCAATATCCTTATCGCGCGATGAAGTTAATGCAATGCTCAGGAAGACATTAATTGAGAACCCTTCCTTTTTGGGTACCTATACACTATGGGAGCCAAATACATTCGATGGGTCTGATGACAGATATATTAGAGCAGTTGCTCATGACGATACTGGACGTTTCATTCCATATTGGGTAAGAGGTGATGATGGAATTATCCATACCGAGGCATTGACACAATATGAAGTACCTGGTGTTGGCGATTGGTATATCCTGCCGCGCAGCACCAAACGGGAAGTCATCATCGCCCCGATTTTTCGTCGCATTCAGGACCAGGACGTGGTCATAGCGTCATTTATCATTCCCATTATCCAGAATGATAAATTCTATGGGATCGCAGGGGTTGACGCGCCAATCGGTTTTGTACAGCAATTGGTGGATAATATTGACTTGTATGATGGTACTGCCAATGCCGTTTTATTTACCGATACAGGCACATTGGTCGCTGTCCATGAGAAGCCTGAACTAACAAACCAACCTGCCAACTTAATTTATGCAGATTTTGACACGATACAACACCAGCTAGAAACATCATTTACGAGGTTAAGCCCTGACGGCAAGTACTTGCAAATATTCTCACCTGTTCAGATCGGTCAGAGTGGCACGCACCTTGAGAGCCAAACCCAATGGGTAATAGGACTGATCATACCAATTGAAAAAATTACAGCCTCGGCTACAACTTCAGCCATAAGACAGGTGGCGATCAGTACAGGGCTTATTGTCCTCGCCCTGGTTGTCCTCTGGCTTTTGGCGGGACAAATCGTACGTCCACTACAAGTATTGACCAATACAGCCACAGCCGTAGCTCAGGGCGATTGGACAGTAAAGGCGAATATTCATAGTAAGGATGAGGCCGAAGTGCTGGCAAATGCATTTAATGTGATGACGTCGCAGCTGCAAACCGCCTTTAGTACGCTGGAACAACGCGTGGCAGACCGCACCAAGGCGCTTTCCGCTGTGGCTGAAGTCAGTACCGCTGCATCCACGATCCTGGATACCAACCTGCTCCTTCAACAAGTGGTTGATCTTTCAAAGGAACGCTTTAATTTCTACCATGCTCATATCTATCTGCTCGACGAAGCAGGCAAAAATCTGGTACTGGCATCTGGTGCAGGCGAACCTGGACGGAAAATGGTTGCGGAAGGACGCACGATCTCACTCGACCGTGAACGATCCTTGGTGGCGCGTGCCGCTCGTGAACGAAAAGGCGTTACTGCTAATGATGTAACGCTGGAGCCGAATTTCCTCCCCAATCCTCTGCTCCCCGATACACGCTCAGAATTGGCTGTGCCTATGATGGTTGGCAATGAAGTGATCGGCGTGTTCGATGTACAGTCAGAAATGGTTGGGCGCTTCACAGATGCAGACATCGCGGTTCAAACCACGCTTGCATCTCAGGTTGCTTCTGCTTTACAGAATGCACGCTCCTATACCGAAATACAGCGCAGTCAGGCTCAATTGGCTGAAGCGCTTAACATCTCCCGTCTTGCCAACTGGGAATATGATTTTTACAAAGACCTATTTATCTTCAACGACAATTTCTATTCCATTTTCCGTACTACGGTTGAAAAGGTCGGTGGATACAAAATCTCCTCCGCTGACTATGCGCGGAATTTTGTCCACCCCGATGACGCGGCGCTGGTAGGTGCTGAGATCCAAAGGGTTATCGAATCGAAAGAGCGCCATTTCAAAACAGAACTGGAACACCGCATCCTCTTTGAAGGTGGCGAAATAGGCTACATCTCGGTCAAGATCAATGTGGAACGTGACGAGAACGGCAAGATCCTCCGCTGGTATGGTGCGAACCAGGACGTTACTGAGCGCCGCAGCCTGGAAGAGCTCAACCGTAAACATGCCATCCAGCAGGAAGCCATCAACCTGATCACGCAAAAAATCCAAAGCGCTACGACCATTGAATCAGCGCTACAAGTGACAGTGCGCGAACTTGGTCACGCCTTGGGGATGAAACCAACCCTGGTTACGCTTGAGCCAGAAAACTTGAATGGCAACCGCGAAATCGATTCATGAGGATGGAGTATTAATAAAATGAACATAACATCAACTTCTGATACATCAATGGCAAACGGGCGTTTTGGTTTTTGGGGCAACCTGCCGCTGGCGCGGAAACTGTTGTTGGCATTTGGCGCGCTATTTGCGCTTGGTTTGGTAATTGCCGCCTCCGGTTTGTGGGGCTTGAACCGGGTGCAGAACGCTTATGAAGATACATTGGCAGGCGGCGTTGAAATTCAAAACCGCTCCGATCATTTATCCAATGCCCTGCTCGAAGCGCGGCGTCGTGAAAAAGACTTTCTGCTCCGCTGGCAAACCGAAGGGTATGATACAGCATTCGTCAACTATGTGGCAGTCCATCAGGATCATATTCTCGAGATGAAGGCAACGCTAAAAACACTTAGCGAGCTAGCCCCAACGCTGGATCGAAACCCGATTGCTACTTATTCCCGGACACAATACGAATCTGATCTTGCTGTTCTAAATCGGAATGTGATCATTTACCAGGAATCCTTTTTAGCTGCGGTTAGATTGCTGGGACAAAGGGGACACGTGGACACCGGACTGGAAGGCGAACTAAGTACCGCGGTGCAGACGCTTGAAGCGCAGATCTATGACCGCGAAGGGTTGGAACCACTCGTGATCACCATGCTTCAGATCCGCCGTCGTGAAAAAGATTATCTGTTGCGCGGCGATCAGCAATACGTGGATAATGTGCATGATCTCGTTGCTCAATTAAAAGGTCAGGTTACAGGGTCTGACCTGCTTCAAGCTGGCGAAAAGACCGAGATCAGAGCGCTGTTAGATGAGTACCTGACCAAGTTCGATGCGTTAGTGGCGAAAGACATCGAAGTAACTGTTGAAGTTGAAGTATTCCGCAATGCCGCCACCTCTATTCAAACTTTGGCCGATCGGATTGAATCTGCCGGTAAAGAATTAGCGTTACAGGATATTGACACTGCCCAGACAAACAGCACACAAACGTTTGCGTTGACCGGCATTACCGTGTTGATCGTGCTTATTGCATCCATTGCGCTGGCGATCACCCTTTCACGACAACTGACCCGCCCGATCATCTCTTTGACAAAGACTGCCCAAATAATTTCAGAAGGTAAATTTGATATTCAAGCAGAGGTAACTTCGGCGGATGAGATAGGCAGTCTGGCGCAAAACTTCAACGTCATGACCGCACGGCTGGCAGAGGCATTTGAAGATGTAAGACGTCGTGCCGCTGAACTCGCAACCGTGGCTGAAGTGAGTACAGCCACTTCCACAATTTTGGAAGTAAACAACCTTTTGCAGGAAGTAGTGAACCTGACGAAAGAACGCTTCAACCTGTATCACTCGCATATTTATTTGCTGGACGAAGCTGGCGAAAATCTGGTGCTGGCTTCCGGCGCCGGTGAAGCCGGTCGTCAAATGGTGGCTGAGAAACGCTCAATTCCACTTCATCGCGAGCAATCATTGGTGGCACGCGCGGCACGTGAACAAAAGGGTGTTACCGTCAATGACGTGACCCAGGCGCCGGACTTCCTGCCCAACGTTTTGTTACCTGATACGCGTTCCGAACTGGCTGTGCCGATGATCGTCGGCGGTAAAGTGATCGGCGTCTTCGATGTGCAATCGGATGTAGTTGGCCGCTTCACCGATTCAGATATCAACATTCAAACCACACTGGCAGCGCAGGTAGCCACGTCCATCCAGAATGCGCGCTCGTTTGAACAATCCAAAACGCAGGCTGATTTTGAATCACTGGTCAATACTATTGGTCAAAAGATCCAACGCGCGACCACCGTGGAAGACACCCTGCAGACCGCGATCCGCGAATTAGGCAGTGCGCTTGGCGCCTCGCGCGTGAAGGCAAATCTTTCCCCAACCCGCCAGGGTGATGGCATCACAGCCAGCCGCAATTAATAGGAGTTCTGATCATGAAAAATACGTTCTTCCGCCTCCCTGAAGACATGTCGCCCCAGGTGCGCAGTGGACTGCTCATCGCAACGCTGATTGCTGTTGCGCATTTTACGGCTGTGCCTTATTACCTGTACCTGAGTCGCGCCTCGGGCGTCGTTCAACTCAGCCTGCTGGCGTACGTCACCATCGCGCTCGGAGTCGGGTTTGCGGTCGGCATTGCACTGATCAGGCGCGGAAAACCCACCGCAGGCATGATCCTCGTCCTGGGACTGTTGGCAGTTGCCTACCCGCCGATTTCGGCTTTCCTCGTGAGCGGGCTTGGACTGGTGCTGGGGATTGCCCTGGCGATTGTGGGACCGATCAGCGCTTTCCGGGTACTCCCGCAGAAGCACGCACGCCTCATGACGGCTCTCACCCTGACCTCGGGCCTGGTCACCGTCCTCCTGGACATCTTCGGCTCTGACGCCAGACCGCCCCTGCCGGGCATTTTCATCCAGCTTTTGGCGGCATCGGTTGTGGGCTTGCTCGTCATCCTGGTCGTTGGCGAATTCCGCAAACGTTCCATGCGGTTGACCATAAAACTGCTTACCCCCACCGTGGTCTTCATTGCCCTGGTCGTTGCCGTGTTGATCGCTTACAACTCGTACGTTTCGGTGCAGCAAATTGACGAGGCTGAATTCGACCGTTTGACCAGCATGGAGGAGGTCTTCAGGTCCCGCCTTAAAGCCAAGGAAGACCTGGCGGTTGCCCTTGCTTTCGAGGTAGCCAATAACCCGGAGGTCCAGGCCGCCTTCGCCGCCGGGGACCGCGAACGTCTCATCGAACTGACATTGCCGGGTTATGAGGTCCTTGACGCCCGGTTTGACATCCCCCAGTATCAATTCCACCTCTCGCCAGCAACCTCCTTCCTGCGCCTGCATAGTCTGGAACAATATGGCGATGACCTCTCCAGTTTCCGCTTTACGGTATTGGCTGCAAATGCGGAAAAGAAGGCGGTCAGCGGTCTGGAGATCGGACGCGGCGGTTTGGGTGTCCGCGGGGTTGTCCCCGTGACGTATCAAGGCAGGCACATCGGCACGGTTGAATTCGGCCCCAACGTGGACCTGACCACGCTCCAGGAACTCAAAGACGAATTTGGCTATGACATGCAGATCCTTTTGGAGCGCAATGCCGCGGAAATCGCGACCTTCGTAGGTGCCGTTGGCGAGAGCGAAGGTCCAATAGACGAAATCCTGTTCCAGGCAAGCACTCTTGACACCCCCTTCTTTGCCTCGGACTCGAATTACAGGCAGGCGTTGGCAGGCATTCCAGAGGTCGAGAATATCAACTTTGAAGACCGTGAATATGCCGTTTACAGCGCCCCTCTCTATGATTTCTCTGGCAAGATCATCGGTGTGGTGGACATCATTTCAGACCATACGTTGGTTGCACAACAGCAAAATACGCAACTTCTGGTGTCTGGCGGCATATTTCTGCTGGCGCTGTTGGCCGTCGGTCTTGGTTTCTCTTATTTTGCCAGCCGCACACTGCACCCGATCGGTGACCTGACTGCCGTTGCCGCCGCTATCGCCAATGGCGAATTGGATAAACGGGCGGAGATCCACAGCAACGATGAGATCGGCATACTGGCGACCGCCTTCAACAGCATGACCTCCCAGTTGCAGGGTACATTGCAGGGACTGGAACAACGCGTGGCAGAGCGTACCCGTAACCTGGAACTCGCGGCGGAAGTCGGTCGTTCCGTATCACGAGTGCGTGCACTGGATATCATGTTGAAGGATGCGGCGGAACTCATCCGTTCACAGTTTGATCTGTACTATGTACAGGTGTATCTGGCTGACCCCAACCAGACCAATCTGCTGCTGCTTTCAGGGACTGGGCAAGTTGGCGAACAATTAGTAAGGCGCAGCCATCGCTTACCACTCAATACCAGCTCAATCAATGGTCGCGCCGCCACAGAGAAAAAATCGGTGATTATCGCGGATACAACTGCAAGTGCCACCTTCCGCCCCAATCCTCTTTTGCCTGACACCCGCTCTGAAATGGCAATCCCGCTGATCGTCGGCGACAAAGTAGTGGGCGTGTTGGACCTGCAGAGTGAAAAAGCCAATGCCTTGACTCGGGAAATCCTGCCGGCATTTGAAGCGCTGGCTGGACAGGTAGCCATCGCCATTCAAAATGCAAACCTGCTCGCTGAGACGGAACAAGCCCGCGCCGAAGTGGAAGCACAAGCCCGCCGTCTGGTGCGCACCAACTGGGCAGATTATCAGGATGCCATTCACAAACCTGAAGAGACCGGTTTTGTGTTTGAACAAAACAAGATCAGTGTAATGACATTACAGGATGAAGCAAACAAAGAGAACTCGCTGGTTGCGGCGATTTCGGTCACCGGCGAAACGCTTGGAAATTTGGTTGTGGAAATGTCAGAGCAATCTCAAGGCATTCGAACGGCTGAACTGGTGAACACAATCGCCACTCAGGTGGCGCAACACATCGAAAGCCTGCGCCTATTGGAAAGCGCTGAACGATACCGCGCCGAAGCTGAAGCCGTCTCACGCCGTATCACCCGCGAAGGTTGGAACACCTATAAAACAAATACTGATGAAAGCTTGAGCTATTTCTATGATCTGAAGGAAGTTCGACCCTTCGTTGGAAATGGTCATGCTGAATCTGCGTTGTCTGTACCGTTGAAAGTTCGCGATGAAATATTAGGCGAACTCTCCATTCAAGGACTGGATGCAAACGACAGTGAAGCGCTTGAACTTGCCAATGCGGTTGCCGAACGTCTCAGCGCCCATATTGAAAGTTTACGGCAATTTGATGAAACCAGACGCGGACAGATCGAATTGGACAAACGCGCTCAGCAACTATCAGCAGTTGCCGAAATCAGTACAGTATCATCCAAGGAATTGGATATCGATAAAATGCTGGCATCGGTAGTGTTTCTCACCCAACGCAAGTTTGGTTTATATCATGCGCACGTCTTCACCTACAATGAAACTACGGCGGAGCTTAAGATCAGCGCCTGCGGTTGGCAGGAAGGCGACGAACATGAAGGCACGCACGGCACCACTGTGATCGCCCTTGCGCAGGAACAATCTCTGGTGGCGCGCGCCGCACGCACAAGACAACCGGTCATTGTGAATGATGTACGTAACGAACCTGGCTGGCTTCCCAACCCGTTCCTGCCAGATACCGCCTCCGAATTGGCAGTGCCTTTGCTCATCGGCGATCAAATTCTCGGCGTGCTGGATGTACAATCAGACCGCATCAACGCCTTCACCGAAGAAGACGCTAACATCCAAACCACCCTGGCAGCACAGGTGGCGACCGCCTTGCAGAACGCACGCTCATTTGCGCGTGCCCAACAACAGGCGAATCGTGAAAGCACCTTGAACGTGATCAGTCAGAAGATCCAAAGCGCCACCTCCGTGGAAGCCGTGCTGCAAATAGCCGCGCGCGAGTTGGGTCATGCATTAGGCGCTCCCATGACGGTCGCCCAATTAAGCATGAAAGATAAGTCCTAAACGGTAACAGGTTCAGCAGGAGACCAGACCTATGTCCATTAGCCAAGATGCCAATAAACGGGTCAAAAAACTTTTTTCAGATATTAAAAGTATTGCAGACCAACCTCTTACTGAACCTGCAAACGCTTTGAGCACCGACGTAAATCCACCCATGGAATATATGGGGAATGTAGCGCCGCAAACTGACATTCAGAAATATCAGCGTGAGGTCGAACTGTTGAACAAGCGCATCCATGAACTGGAAACGCTGCTTGACAAAGCTGGAGATGGCGCGGAAAGTCGAGGGGCTGATACTGCCCCTCGAACTGCTGAACCAGTTACCGACGTGGGCAAAGAGGCGGCTCTGTCCGCTCCCATGCTATACGAAAAGGAACAGGTCGGATATGTCTTCAGCAACAACAATCTGACCCCCATCAATTTGGTATCTTCGACACTTCCAGAGTTTGGCAACTCGCTCACCACCCAATTGATCGCCAGCGGACAAGTCATTGGAGAAATGCAGGTGCATCCTTCCACTGAGCGCGGTATCACACTTGAAGATGAGAATCTGGCAAGCGCGGTGGCGCAACAGGTTTCGCTCCAAATTCAAAACCTGCGTCTGTTGAGTGCTGCCGAGCGTGCCCGTGCCGAAGCGTTGGACGCCACGCGTCAATTCACGCATCAAAGTTGGGAATCGTTCCTGGATGGCATCCGTAACAGTGAGCGCATCGGATATTCATATAATCAGAATGCAGTGGAATCTTTTATGGAACCCAGCCCTGCTCAGCATGATTATGAAGAAAGTGTCCGCGTGTTGGATGAACAGGTTGGCAGATTGTTTGTCAAAGCGGACCCCGCCCGCCCACTGACCGATGAAGATCGAGCGATGATCAATTCGGTCGCTGCGCAGATCAGTCAGCAAGTGGAAAATATTCGCCTGCTTGCCGATGCTGCGCGTGCCCGCGCCGATGCAGAAGCTGCCACGCGCCGCCTCACCCGTGAAAACTGGGATACCTTTACCGAACAAGCGGATGACTCAGCGCTGGGCTTCGTTTATGACTCGAACAACGTTACTCCCATTGGAACTACAACCATCCCATCAAATTATGCTTTTGAACAGCCATTGGTTGTGAAAGGCGAAGCCATTGGGCAGTTGAGAGTGATGGGCATGCAAAACATTTCTGAGGAAGCGAAACAACTCGCTGCCTCCATCGCCAGGCAAGCCAGCATCCATCTCGAAACTCTGCGCCTGAACGAAGAACTCCAGAAACGCGCCAAAGAATTGCAGGAATTGGATCGCCTCAAATCAGCATTCCTAGCCAACATGTCGCACGAATTGCGCACACCTTTGAACTCCATTCTGGGTTTTACAGACGTAATGCTTGAAGGTTTGGACGGCAAACTCACCGATTACATGGATAACGACCTGCGCTTGATCCAAAAGAACGGTCAACACTTATTGCACCTCATCAATGATGTATTGGATATGGCGAAGATCGAATCAGGACGCATGAATCTGCATCCTGAAAAATTCACAGTCCACAGTGTATTGGACGAGGTCACCAGCATCACCTCGACACTCGCAAGCGAAAAGAATCTTGCACTCTTCATCGACGACGACTCAGATCGCGAGATCGAAATCTATGCCGATAACACCCGCTTGCGCCAGGTGATGATCAATCTCGTGAACAACGCCATTAAATTCACGTTTACAGGCAAGATCGCTCTGCGTGTCAAACAATTGGATGGCGCCCGTGTATTGATCACTGTGAAGGATACGGGGCTCGGCATTCCGCCCGACCATTTGGAAGCGGTCTTCCAGGAATTTACACAAGTGGATACTTCCACCACGCGCAAAGTTGGCGGCACAGGTTTAGGGTTGCCGATCAGCCGCAGACTTGTTGATATGCACGGCGGTCGCTTGTGGGCTGAAAGCACAGGCATCGAAGGCGAAGGTTCCACATTCTTTGTAGAAATGCCTCTCGAAGCTCGCATCACTGAAGTCATCGAAAAACAGGCAAAATAACATGGCACACCCCAAACACCTCGAATGTAATCTCTGTGGCAATCAACAGCCATACGAACCTTTCGTACCCGCAGTCTGCCAAAAATGCGAATCGCAATGGCTCGAAGCACGCTATGATTATGATGCCTTTAAAAGAGAAATTCTGCGCGGCTTACCGAATCGCCCAGCCAATATGTGGCGTTATCAGGACATCCTGCCGCTGAGAAACCCTGCCGCTTTGGACCTATATCCCGCTGGCGGAACTCCGCTTTGGCTTTCACATCGCTTCGCTCCCAACCTTGGGCATGCTTCGGTTTACTTCAAAGACGAACGCTACGGTTCCACCTCTTCCTTCAAAGATCGCCAAGCCGCTGGTGCCGTTGCAGCGATGTTGGAAAATGGGATCAAAGAAGCAGTGATTGCCTCCACCGGGAATGCAGCGGTCGCTTATGCTGCCGCCTGTGCCCGCGCTGGCATCAAGCTTTGGGTCTTTATGACCAGCCTCGTGCCACAGGAAAAACTGCGTGAAGCCGCGTTATTCGGCGCCGAGGTAATTCGCGTCAGCGG
>Ga0137333_1000232_pt1 | contig 15322 bp, 16 predicted proteins | sample EasRivERMLT231_2_FD_102286 | JGI IMG/M metagenome (GOLD analysis project Ga0137333, IMG submission 102286) | Soil microbial communities from meander-bound floodplain in the East River, Colorado, USA - East River MetaG ERMLT231_2 | ecosystem: Environmental > Terrestrial > Soil > Floodplain ... | reverse complement strand
TCGTTGCTCTTCATTCAGTTCTACCAAATACTTTGTGTTCATCGGGTTGCCCTCCGCCTTGAGTGTATCTCTCGCTTAGGCAACCCGCAAGTTACTAAATTATCAACTGTGACAGTCCACTAGATTAATTTGGAAAAGTACAAAATGTCGCATTACAGAATCCAATATCACCACTTTGTGTAAGGTGAAATGACTCAGTCAGTGACCCAGAATGGGTGATATGGTCCGTACAGCTATGCCATCCTTTCGGGATTGCACTCATGTATGAATTAGAAATCGGCAGGCATGTTTGCCTGTTTGTTAAATTTATTCCAGGCGTAGTTATAGATCCAGGCGTTTTGAGGGTTGGCGGGAATCTGTTTGACACGTGCATACCAATTGGCTTCGATTGCAGAGCCTTGTGAAAAACAATCCGCAGAAAATTTCAAGCGTTTTTTTGCAGAAGCACTGGCGAGGTCCAACCCGCCTTCCACAAAACCTTTTTCAACGGCATCGCGTTCGGCGAGATAAGTCGTGGCACGTGCTTGATAATCCTGTATCGTGGCGCGATGCAAGAGTTCGTGCTGCCAAAATTGGGAGTTGGGATCATATTCATCGGACGGAGCCGGTCCAATATCCGGTAATGACGCGTCCATCCAAACGGGTTTGAAAAGGCTGGTACAGGGGGATGCGGTCCCGGTGACGAAAATGGTTGGATTCTTTTTATCCAAATGCACCACGAGTGAACCAGCTGAATTGCTATCGCGGATGATGCCGTAACTGCCGTGCATGCAGACATCCGTTCCAAGAAGCGGGTTATTTTGCGGCTGCCAGTTTTTTCCGCTGCCGCCATCGGGGGCATGAGTTCGCAAAACGTTGATCATGTAAGGGACATCGATCTTGCCTTTGCCTGCGCTCAACGCTGCCATGGTGACCGCGCGACGTTGGCGACCTTTGATGAGCGTTGTGCGGAAGAAATCATTATAGGCAGCGCCGAAATTAAAATTGTCAACCGATTTTGCCCAACCTTGTTGCACTGCATACTCTGCCAGATTGGGTGATGATAGATTCGGATCGTAATCAGTTCCAATGGTCAGATAATTGGAAATGGAATCAGATTGGGTTACATGCTTCGTAGCGTACCATGAACCGGCAGTCTCCAACACCCAGGCATCATCGGGGTCAGCGATGAGAAAACTGCTGTAATAGGATTGGCAATCGGTGGTGCAACTGCCGCCCTGACCAAATTGTTCCAACAAGGCGATGATCACATCCAATGCCTCCCGCGCTGTGTTTCCGCGCTCAAGCCCAAGCCGCACAAAATCCATGCCGATCAATTTTGTGTTCTTGGCATTTGGAACTTTGGGAAAGACTGCTTCATTCCCAATGACCACATACTTATCATTCACACCCATTTCCGCGCCCCAGATCCAATACGGTTTGGAAAGCAACACCGCGTTCGTGTGTGCCGCCTGCGGAATTTCAATATATGTGCATTTCACCGTACTGTTCTTGGGATGATCTGCCGCGGGGATGAATTTTATGAATTGTCCCTCGTTGGATGGGCGGTCGGAGTTCTTGGCAAAAACGGCGACACCATCGGCAGTATCGCTTTTTAATGCTATAAGTGAATCACACATGGATATCCCTGCTCCTTGAATTCGAGAAATATGGTCTGAGTTTTTCTATTATACGTGCTTATTTATAATTTCCATCTGGACAGGGAATAATCTCAACAATGGAAGTATCTGTTCGTGGATGAGCTTGACTGGTCGAAGTTCAATGCGTCGAAGGCGAAACAGGCATAGGGTAGAAGAGATGCGAGCTTTTTATCTCATCCGCCCCTTCGGTTTTGAGAGAGATCCTCAATGTTGCAACAGGTATAATTCATTAAAATCCATTATTAAACTTCCCAATTCTCTGCTAGAGGAAAACATGAAAATCAATCCTGCTTTTATTTATGCTGCTATTCTTGTCCTTGTCCTAACTTCCTGTGGTGGAGGTCAAATTGTGGCTTCAACAGATATCCCCAGCCCTGAACCTGTGGAGACGCGTGCAATTGTTTTGGGTGATATCTCTGATGACCCGGCCGAAGTGATCGATGGGACTCAGCCACTGGCTGATTATCTCGCCAGTCAGTTGGGCGATTACGGTATTACGGAGGGACAGGTTCGGGTCGCGTCCTCCACGGATGAGATGGCGAGCCTGTTGGCTAAGGGGGAGGTGGACCTGTATTTTGACAGCACGTATCCCGCAACCTTGATTAGCGATAAAGCCGGGGCGAAAATTGTTCTGCGGCGCTGGCGTTTCGGCGTGGAGCAGTATCAGAGCGTGATCTTTGCAAGTGTTGCCAGCAGCATTACCTCGATCGAGGAGTTGCCGGGTCATATGATCGCAATGGACGCGCCCTATTCCACCTCTGGTTTTCTCCTGCCATCCGTTCTGCTTTTGGAAAATGAATTGACTCTCACCAGTAAAAAAAGTTATGGTGATCCCGTGGCAGAAAACGAGATCGGATTTGTCTTTAGTTATGATGATGAGAATACCCTGCAATGGGTCTTAAGCGGATTGACCGAGGCAGGTGTGACCGATGATTTTCACTTTGATGTGGATTTCCCCAAGGATGCGACTGCTCAACTTGTGGAGCTGGCGCGCACCGAATCCACGCCGCGGCAGGTGATGGTGATGCGGTCAGGTCTGGACGAGGAGTTGGTTCAAGCCATTGTGCGTGTGCTTACAACCATGCATGAGACAGAAGCTGGTGCAGCTGCTTTGGAGCCATTCCAGACAACCAAGTTTGATGAGTTCCCCGAAGGACTTGAGACTGCCACTGCACGTATGCGCGAGATGATGGAACTGGTAGGGAGCATCGAAATCCCCTAATGAATCGACTTGTTTCACGGCTTCAAAATTTTTGGCAAAAACTCTCAGTGCAAGGCAAGATTACAAGTCTGGTGAGCATGCTTGTCCTGGCGACGGTCCTGGCTCTGACGTTTCTATCCATCCAACGTGAGCGCGCGAACTTCGAAAGTGAGTTGCTTGAACAGGCACATCTGCTGCTGGATACAACTTCCCTCACCTTGCGCGATTCTTTATATAACCTGCAGATCGATGAATTGAGGGACGTTGCCAAAGTTGTGAGCGGCAATCGAGATGTAACTATCTTCATCGTATATGATGAGAAAGGCAGGGTTCTGGTCGATTCATCGGATAATAACCTCGGCTTTTCACAGAATGCCGATCCGGTTGGCGGTCAGTTATTGAGGCTCAAATTGGGTGACGAATATTTCGAATGGCAGGCTGGACAATTGTTGGTTGGGCGCTCTATCATTCTTGGCAACCGTCCGATTGGCGCAGTGCTCACCGGGCTTTCGACTGAACCATTAAATTTAAAAATACGCACCATTACCCTGCAGGGTATTTTATTAGGGTTGATCACCCTGTCTGTTGGAGGCATACTCACTTATCTTTTAGCGCGTCAGATCACTACGCCGTTGAGTGCCCTGGCAGAGGCTGCGGTAAAAATGGCGAACGGGAATCTTTCAATGCGGGTGGCGGAAACATCGAAGGATGAGATTGGTCGACTGGCAAGAACGTTTAACGAAATGGCGACTGGTTTGCAGGAACGTGAATGGTTGAAGGATCTGTTCGGACGTTTCGTCAGCCAGGAGGTGGCGGATGCGATCCGCGGCGGTGAGGTAATCCTTGAGGGTGAAAGCCGCGTTGTCTCCGTCCTGTTTTGTGATATTCGGGATTTCACCGATTTTTCAGAAAGACATTCCCCGCAGGATGTGGTTGGACTGTTGAATCAGTTCCTGCCGTTGGTCGTGCATGCGGCACAAAAGCACGGCGGCATGGTCAACAAGTTCGGCGGGGACAGCACGTTGATCATCTACGGCGCACCCTATGAAGTAAAGGACAACGCCTTGAAGTCAGTATTGACTGCGCTGGACATCCGCGTAGCGGTCAGGCAGTTAAACGTGCATCTGGCTGAAAAAGGTGAAACCTTTCGCGTGGGTGTGGGGATCAATACCGGCGTGGCGCTTGCGGGTGCGGTGGGTCCCATGGAGCGGCAGGAATATACGGTTGTCGGAAATACGGTCAACCTGGCGGCGCGTATCGATGGTTTAAATAAACAGTTCCCTGAACACGATATTCTCATCAGTTCATGGACGTATGATGCCTTGGGCGATCATCGTTCCAATTTCAAATTGACCTCATTAGGTTCTTTACCGATCCGCGGCAGGAACGAGCCCGTGGAAATTTGGGCGGTCATCGGTAAGGTGTAACGGGCGCGTTTTCTTTACTATATGCCAATCCCAAGCCAGAGTTGATATAACCCAAAACATAATAAAGCAATCGCAGAGATACCGACCAGCGCACGGCGGACTTTTTGTCCGAGATTTTGCATTGCCCCAAATATGAAGATGATTAACATTAAGCCGAGCACGAATGTGATGTAGAAACCAAGCATGAAAGCCATACCGAAAGCCGGGGTCTCACGCCAGCCAGCGATCAGAATGGGACCCGTTACCAGACTCCAGAAGATATAAGCACCTGGAGCCAACAGGTTTACCAAGGCGGCTTTGAGCAGACTTTGTTTAGTATCTGATTTAGAGATGGAAAACTGAGACTCAAAATCTCGCCATGACTTGTAAGCGCCATAGGCAAGATACAATACAAATATGCCCCCGGCGATATAAAGAACTTGTTTGAAAGAATTCGGGAGTTGTCTTAATACCAACAGGCACAAGACAATGATAGGACCGTCACTGACCAGTGGTGCGAACGCCGCAGGAAGAGACTTCTTCCAACCTTTGGTAATAGCTTGTGAAATGATATAAGTTTGCAGCGGACCCGGTTGTGCCGCAGCGGCGAACCCGAACCCAATGCCTTGCAGGACGTACAGCCACATCTTTTATAGTCTGCGCGTTTCAAGCCATTTTATGATCTTATTTGCGACAAGTTGCCAGTCTTTTTCAAGCATCATATCGTGCGCCATACCCGGAAAGATGATCGCTTCAGTTCCATAGGCGCAGGCTGTTGCTTTTTGTTCAGTGACAGTAAAGACACGGTCATTCTCGGCTGCAAGCACAAGCAACGGGGTTTTGACCTTTTGCGGTTGTGGCAGATGCAACAAGGTTGTCTCAAACGTGACCCTGAACGATTCAGTTTGTACACGTGCGTAGTGCTTTAAAAATTCGGACTCTAGAAAATCATCCGAAAAGAGAGCATCCCTTACCACGGCGGGTGCGGAGACGAGGTATCCTGCATCGAAAAGAAGCAGGGTCTTGAGTGCGACTTTTGGGTAACGTTTGATGGAACGCATCATCATGCCTGTGGTTCCAGTAACAGGGATGGATGCAATCAGGACCCCCGCTGGGGCATTATGCTTTTCAAGATACTTCTGCACGACATAGCCACCCATGGAATGTCCGATCAACACGGGTGGTTTTCCCAGTCCATCCACGACCTGCACCACATCTGCAACATAATCATGCGCTGCGCTATGCCAGCGGATGCCCTCGCGGCCTTCGCTAGCCCCATGACCACGCAGGCTCAATGCGTGCGCTTCGTAGCCATGTTCTGCAAAATACGGCAAAAAATTTTCCCAGCACCAGGCTCCATGCCATGCGCCGTGGATGAATAGCAGAGGCGTGGTGTGTTTACGTTGTTTGGGGCGTTCTGTGATGATCTCGAGTTTCATTGGAACATTCCCTAAAGCCGATTGTGAAGTTTTTTTCCATCATTGCCCAACGATACGGCGATGATAGGCAGAGTTTACAATTGGAAATTAGCTTAAGAACCGATCTCTGCCCGGTGAGCATCCGCCAGTTCAGCCATGCTGTTAAAGCGAAAATCGTAATGGGGCATATCACCGGGATGCATCGTCGCACCAAAGCCATCTTTTGCAAACCGCCGATATATCCAGCAGGATTTGAGTCCGTGCCGATTGGCAGGCTTATGATCATGGAACATGCTTTCGGCGGTATGAAGAATATCTGATTTCTCGAAGCCAAGACCCTGTAGCATGTTGAGCATGTACTCGAAGTTGGCATCCGCTGGTTTATAACTGCCGATTGCCTCAGCGGTGTAGATCGCGTCGAAATCAATGCCAAGCTTCTTGTTACTCTCAGCGAAACTCGCGTGATCCACATTGGACAGGATCACAAGTTTGTAATGCTGTTTGAGGTACTTTAACGCTTCGGCTGAGTCAGGGAAGGCGGGCCAGTTTTTGACCGAGTTCCCATATTGGATACATTCATCCCAATCAACGGGAATTCCCCACTCTTCGGCGAGACGTTGATACACGATGGCTAATACTTCGCGATAGACTTTTGCTGGCGTCTGAAGTTGTTGCGTAGACTCATGGTGGGCGTGTGCCTCTAATATCTCGTTAGGGGTAAGCTCACGTTTGAGTCTGCTCGTCAGCGGAGCCAGCGCGGCCAGCATACCGCTTTCCCAATCAATGAGCGTGCCGTAACAATCGAAAGTCAATACTTTGAAGTCTGTCAGTTTCATGATCTCTCCTCGAAGTCTAAAAGTTTATTGCTCAGATTGTCCCACCACCTCATAGTGGACGACATGCGGTTCAAACTCCAGTAGGAAGTCTTTGTCTTCCGGATAATATTTTGCGACTTCGGCATCTTCACCCGCAAAGGCTTTGATGGAATCCATATCCCTCCAAAAGGTGAGTGTGATGAAATGGGTGACTTTGCCTTCTGTTCGTTCGAGAATATGAACACTGATATTTCCAGCTACGGATTGGTAATCGGGAATGGCACGCATATTCAGGAACTCGCGATATGCTGTTGCCTTGATGGTTGGTACTCTGCCATGCCACATTCTCGTGATCATAGATCTGCTCCGTTTGGATATTAACCATTAACTGTTTTTAGCCACGATCAAAAAACGATGACTCCTGATTTTGAGACAGCCTTGTTCCTGGATCAGGTTATGGATCTCAACCAGTTTATCGTGATATTTCTCGACACTGAAATCTGTGATCTGCCATGAGATGACCTTGAGATGGAAAACAAGCGCGCCAATATCTGATACGGTCGTTTCTGGATATTCGTTTTTCTGCTCAAGGATCTGGAATCCAGCATCGGTCAATTGCTGCATCGCCAAATTCAGAGTCCAGTAAGAGTATATGAATTCAGGTTTCTCCTGCAAAAGTTGGTTGAGTCTAAAGTTATTTTCTCCACCGACTTGTTGAGTAATGAAGAGTCCACCCGATTTTAAGATGCGATGGAGTTCGTGTGCTGTGAAGGAGCCATGCCTGTTGGTTACCAGATCGAAAATGCTATCCTTAAACGGCGGGATGTCATTACCCCATACCTGCACGATCTTCACGCCAAGGGGTTCGAGTCTGTTCTTCGCAACGGGAACATTTGGAACATATCCTTCGGTTGCATACGTGTTTTGTGGAAGGGGCATGAAAGACGACAAAACTTCCCCTCCGCCAGTATCCATATCGAGCATGGAATATTCAGGCTTGATGTGACTGCGGACGATCTTGGGATAATCCCAGGAGGTGGGTTCTTCCTTCCAGCGGTTCGTTAAAAAGCTGAAATCCCAACCGGAGAATTCCTGATGTAAGGCCTCGGCGATCAATGCCTCGAAGGCTTCCCGATTTATTATTTCCATACTTCATTCGAACACAAACTTCGTGGGGTTGTCTGTAAACTTTGACCACGCGATACACTGACGTGGCGTGAACACGAACAATCCGCCTTCATCCCATTGGTTGGGTTCAGGCGAGTAGCCCAGCGCGGCGTATTTATCGCTGATGGCTTTGGCGAGTCGCTTTGCAAATTCAGCGTCTGGTTTTTCAGCAGGTTGGGATGAGCCTTCCATGATGATGGCTTTCTCACCACTTTCAAGATTGAGTGTGATATGTGGGTTGTGTTCAAGATTGCGCGCGTGACGAGTCTCGGGGCTGCCATCGTAATAGAACTTGTTGTTGATGAATGCACCCCAGCGCGGCACCACGTGTGGATGTCCATTCGGGCGCACAGAACATAGCCAATAGTGTTTGGATTCAGTCAATTGTTCAGCAACCCAGTCCCACGTCAGGTAGGAGGCGGGCTTGTCCACATAGCCTTTTGGAAATGTTGGGCGGGTGATTTTTGGCGTAGTCATGTTTTGCTCCTGTATAAAATTATTATGGAACGATCACAACGCGTACATCATTTGTAAATTTTTCCAGATCATCGAGCCGTTGGTTAATTTTATCCGCATCCAATGAAATCGTCTGCGAGACCACGCGCGAAGTATCCAGAATTTTACGCTGCGCCAGATCAACCAACAACGGCAGCTCTTGCAAAAGATGATCGTTCGAGCCGATGATCTCTGCCTCCTTGCCCAACACTTGCATATAAGTGTTGATGGAAATAGGCTGTTGGTTCAAACCCACCATCACGGCGCGCCCCAAATTTCCCACGCTATTAATTGCCTGTTCCATCGTCTTGCGCATGCCGATCATTTCGAGCGCCACATCCACGCCTTTGCCTTGCGTGAGTCTGCGGATTTCCTCCACCGCATCGACACGACTCGCATCGACGGGGATGGCGTGATATTCAGAAGCCAATTCAAGTTTGTCCTGCTTGATATCCACTGCGAAAACTTCGACCGCGCCGGAAGCCCTTGCCAATTGGATGGCGGACAAGCCGAGTCCGCCAACGCCGAAAACTGCCACAGTTTCCCCAGCTTTGACTCTACTCTTACGCAGAGCGTGCAACGCCGTCGCCGATGCACACATCAAGGTTGCGCCCTCTTCAAAAGGAATTTCTTCAGGCAGCGGAATCGCATTCCGTGCGGGCACCGCGATATATTCTGCATAGCCGCCATCCACGTGATGACCGATCATTCTCACTGTGCTACAAAATTGTTCGTTGCCAGTGCTGCAATAATAACAATCACCGCAAGAGATGTTGTAATGCAAACAGACTCTGTCACCTGCTTTAACATTCGTTACCTGCGCGCCGACTCTTTCAACAATACCCGCTACTTCATGTCCTAAAGTGATCGGCAGCATACCCATCGCAGATCGCCCCGCGCGATAATGCGCATCTGAGTGACAAATGCCCGCCGCCCGCACTCGCACGAGAATATCTTTTTCACCAATATTAGGAACAGGGATCTCTTGAAGTTCTAATGGCTTGCCAGCTTCGATCATGCGTACGGATTTCATTTGTTCTCCAAAATATATTCGCCCTGAGCGGAGCCGCATGCTTTTGCGGCGAAGACGAAGGGCGATGTTTCAAATCAAATTGATATTTCAGGTTACATGCGCTTCGACTGCGCTCCCTGCCTGTCGCTCCGCTCAGCGCGAAGACGCTCTTGCCCAACCCGCAATCACTTGAATATCCTCTGGTGTGGTGCGGCAGCAACCACCGATTAGGCGCGCGCCCGCGTCATACCATTCCTTTGCTTCTTCGCCGAACGATTCATAAATGCGCTGACCATCCCAATCATGTTTTGTGGCATCATACCTCTCGCCCGAGTTGGGGTACACAAGCACAGGTTTATTCGTTGTCTGCTTCGCCTCACGGATCAAAGCTGGAATAAATCTCGGTGAGGTGCAATTGATACCAATCGCAATGATCTGCGAATATTCTTCTAATACCTTTACGCAATCTGCGAAAACCTTACCTTCAGAAACGTGTTTTTCATCACGCGCCGAAAAACTGATCCATGCTGTGGCATTTGGAAATTCCTTGAGCAATTTTGCAATTGCCTGCGCTTCGATGAGACTGGGTATCGTTTCACATGCCAAGATATCCGCGCCTGCCTCGATCAACGCTTTCATCCGCGGACGATGAAAGTCCATCAACTCTTGTTCGGTGAGACCATAATTGCCCCGATACTCAGAGCCGTCTGCCAGGAACGCGCCATATGGTCCAACTGATGCGGCAACGAATGGCTTTGACCTTCCTGTGCGATTTGTTTCCTCTTTCCAGAATTCGTCTCGTGCTGCGATGGCGAGTTTTACCGATTTTTGAATCAAGGCGATCGCTTCGTTTTCATTCAGTCCGCGTTTCATAAACCCTGCGACTGTAGCCTGGTAGCTGGCAGTGATGACACAATCTGCGCCCGCTTTGAAATAATCGTAATGGAGTTGTTGGATGGCTTCGGGTTGCTCCAACAAAATTTTGGCAGACCACAGGTCATGTTTTAGATCATAACCGCGGCGCTCTAATTCAGTGGCGAGTGCGCCGTCGATCACGAGCACAGGCTGATGGTCAAGAATGGAAGCGATGGGGTTTGTCATTCAAATACCCGTTTTAGTTTGAGCCACAGCCACTGGAAAAATGGCATGCGTTTTGAGGTGCGGCGGTCGAAGTCCATTGTGAAATCAATTGCATCGCCAACGGTTTTGATGTGGGCGATCCGCTCTTCGTCCATGACGAGCTGATAGAGATCTTCAGCCTTCTTGAAAATAGTATGATCTTGTTTGATCTGGCGTGTATCTTCGAAACCCGCCATGATCATGAGCATCCCTTTTTGCAGATCATTGAGCGGTTCTTCACGTGCTTTTTTGGAAACCTCATAGTGACGTGCCTTGAGTTCGGGAAAATCCTTGCGCGGTGATTTTAAACTCAGTACTTTTGAAAAATCATTGGCGTTCGCATCCCGTTCCGTGAGTGGGTCAAGACCCCAGCGGTCTTCCACCATTTTGAGAATGGAGGTGTGGTCGTGCATGTCAGAGATCACAGTGCCTTTTTTGATGTAAGGTGAGATCATTACTGTCGGCACGCGGATGCCAAGACGGTCAAAGCTGAAGTCCATTTGCCCTTTGGGATGGCTCAAGTCGGGCGGGGTGGCGGCGGGTGGTGAGACGTGGTCATAGCATCCGCCGTGTTCATCGAACGTAATGATCAGCAGCGTGTTATCCCATTTGGCGCCTTCGCGTAAAGTTTTATATACATCGTAAATCAATAATTCGCCTGCCAGCATGCTGGAAGTTTCTAGGATCTTTTTCCCGACTTGCGGGTGTTGGTCGTTATGGTCAATGAAGAAGCGCGGGTCAATAAAGGAATAACTTGGCAGGGTCCCATTTTGGGCATCTGACTTGAAGTCTTCCATATACTTAAAGTTGGATGCGCTGTATTTCCACAACTTCGGGTTTTGCAAACTGGTCAACGAGACGATATCCAGTTTGTCGTAATATACCTTCCATGTGACTTCGGGATCGTGTTTGTCCGCGATGCGATTGAAGATGGTTGGCGAGTCGTGCAACAACCAATGGTAAAAGGGCGAGTTCAACACATAGCCATGTGATGTCGCCGCGTGCATGAAGGAGCGGTTGCAGAGCGTCTGGCTCGGCACCGAGGCATGCCACGCATCAAAAACCGCATATTCTTTAGCGAGCGTGCTCAACACTGGAATCGATTCTTCCGTGAAGCAGTTCATGATGATCTTGTATTCGTCATATCTAGGCATGCGTTTGCGGACGTAAATGAAGTTGTAAATGTAATCGCGCACGAAGCCGTTCATGGGGGCGGGGTCGGGTAATTTGCCAGAGGGCAAGTTGTACGGTTTTGCGTTAAAAGGCGCATGGCGGTTTGCCTTCGGGGTGATGCGACCGTACAACTGCGTATTGACGTGTGGATATTCCTCTCCCGGGTCGGGATTGGGATGGATCATTATGGTCTCTTTGCCAACGGGAATGGATTTGAGTCCACGGGGTGGTTTGGCAAAGGCCGGGATGGGATTACTCAAGTCCTTGCCTACGACTCCGTTGACCTTCTGCCTGCCTCCGTCCGAAGCGCCCAGCCACCCGAGCATATTATCGAACGAACGGTTCTCGAGCATCAGCACAACGACATGGTCGATCTTTTGAAGATTAGAATTCATGGTTACCTGCCTTTGCGTTTGCTTGCGTTGTCAGCAGTGAGTAGATTTTCGTAACTGGAACAACTTGAAGATTGGATGGAAGCGCCGGGTTTATTCAGCATCCAGAATTTTCTTGAAGAACTCAATTGAATATTTTTGTAACGTCTTGCGGTCATGTCCAACACCATCCACTAGAATGAATTGCACATTTGTACCAGCTTCTTGATAAATTGCTTCGATATCATCCCAACGTGAAAGCGGATCGGCACCGAAGAGTCTATCCACCAATTGAGCATCGGCTTCATCCCAGCCGTCGGTAAAGTCGAGAGAGTCGTTATCGTCTGCTGAACCCATGTAGATCAACTGAGGAACTGTATTGTATATTGTCTCATCAAATTGTATACCAGTTAACACTTCAAGATCGGCAATGCCTGCAGGGTAGGGGAGTTGCTCGCCGTTGAAATTTGGAATCGGTGCGATAGGCCAGCCACCCGGCGAACCGATCGTGGCGGCTTTGACACGCTCAGGGTGCAAAATAGTGAAGCGATTGGCGAACATACCGCTGGCAGAAAAGCCCTGCATAAAAACTTTTTCATCCGTATGGATGCCAGACTTGGCAAGTTCAGCGCGGGCATGCTCAATCATCGCGATCAATTGCAAGTCAATTCGTTTGAGGTCGGTGCGTTTAGTAGTGAGAGTGTCACGATCCAAGGCATGTGTATAGATTTGCCAATCCTCGCCGGGACGGATAAATGCCGGGACTAACAACGCCACGCCCAGGTCATCTGCGATGCTATGACGTTCGAAACCTGTGATCCAGGCATCCTTGCGGTGGACTTCGGGGTCGTCTGAGTTTATACCTGAATTATTTGGTTGTACAAGGATGGTAATTTCTTTGCCATCGCGCGCCGCACGTTTTGCAGCGGGTGAAACATAAAGATAAAAGTCAGCGTGATAGCCATTAGTAGGATTCGCTTTGAAATGTTGCACGCGCCATGTGTATGGTCCTACTACGATTGCAACAACAATCAGAAAAGCAACCACAAGACCAGCAAGAATGCGAATGACAATTTTCATAAGGGTTTCTGAATTTCAACGAGGATACCATTAAATGATTTGAGCGACATCACTGTCGCTTAAATTGCAAAAGTTAGCTTATTTCCCTAATAGCCATTCATCAAAGAAGCCGAGCAACCGTCGCTGGTAACGCCCCGGATTATCCAGATAGATCATCAAATGCCGAACGTTTTCCGCCTCCCATAGAAAGCGCGGTTCGCCAGCTGCCTCATATAATTTCTGGCCCGCATCAGGCGGTGCGACCGTATCCCCGGTGCCATGCACGATATACACTGGGCGTGGACTGATCAGCGCAATATCGGTCAACGGATTGATCTCGTTGATGTTCACGCCTGTTTCAATTTGCGCAATATATTTTGCCAGCGGATTAACGATGGGATAGGGGACAAGAAAATTGAACTCATCATCCAGCGACGCGAACGAACTATCGATAAATAACGCTTCGATCTCAGGGAAATCTGCTGCTGCGCGAATAAGCGTAGCTCCACCCATCGACCCACCCCACGCACCCACGTGTTCCACGCCGGGCTGCGCCAGCACATAGTCCAACGCGGCTTTGACATCCAGCACTTCGAGATATCCAATGGTTGAAATATCGCCATCGCTTTCGCCATGCGCGCGTGCATCCCAGGATATGATGCCGTAGCCTTTCTTCGCCAACAGCGCATGGATCCATTCCGGGCGGTTATCGCCGTAGCCGTGTGCAAGCAGAATGACAGCACCTTTGCGCGGCGGTGTGTACCATGCCGAAAGACGGACACCATCCTCAGTGATCAAGTCGAGGCTTTGATAGGGGATATTGAATTTTCTGAGTGTATTTCCCGGCGGGATAATGCGCGGCGGATGCAAGGCGTTATTGACTTGGGCAAAGCCAACCAGGGTTGTTAGTATAGCCAAAATCAAAATTGTTTTGACCACAAAGGTCAAAACTGATCTTATTCTTTTATCCCAGTAGGTTGCCTTCATCAAATTCATTTTACAACAAAAAACTTCCGAAGTCCGCCATTCTTTGACGCTTCGGAAGTTTTTACCTATTAAGTAGTTTGAGCGACATCAAAATGCTGTTCAAATGTTTTTGGCATTAACCGCCGTTTTCGCTGGTCTTCTTTTGCCCTAATTTGAGAAAGGAGAAAATATTCAAAGGTTTGTGTTTCTTGGGAGGTTCTGCGGGTTGGAGATAAGCCAACATTTCATACCTGACACCGCAGCCTCCGCGGATGACTTGAACCGCTCCGCTGTGATCGTTCTCTATTTCATCTTCACATTTGGAAGGTAGATTATCACCATATCTTTTCATCATGACCTCTTTTGATTTTCATCATAATCTTATATCGATAATACAGGAATTCCCTTTAAGCATGGACTTTCGAAGCCTCAATTACTTAACCCGTTGTAAGGCAATCTTCAAATGTAACATGGACTGTTCTACCGCTGTCGTGTGCATTTCCATTTCGTAGCGGAGCGTGTCGCCTTCAAGCTCAAACGTACGCGCTGACGATATCATACGTGGATCATTTGTGATCGTTTTGCTCACAAAATGAATTCGCGTGATATTGTCCTGCGTTTCGATTTTCCCCGTCAATACCTCCACACGACCGATCTGTGCGCTGGTCATTTCCAGCTCGCCACTTTCCAGAATGCGGATGAAACCATTCTCCCAATGAGATTCAAGCCATTCAGTCTGACCATCGTAACGCTTTTGCGTTCGTTGTTCATATGCCAAAGTTTTCTCATCGCGGCGCGTGAAAGTGAGCGTTTCGCGATAATCAAATGAAGTAACAGTGGGAAATTGTCCGCGACCTTCGCCTGCCCAGGTTTCTTCGAGGAGGGTGAAGAGATGATGGGTGGCTGTGGAGTTACTGCTCATGAGTTTATCTTTTCGCTAGCCTCTTTATAAATGATGTTTTGATCTCTCTCTTTTCTTTCTGAGTTCGTAACCAGCTATACATTCTTTGATTGTCCCAAGGTCGTTTCTTGTAAAGAAGGTTTCGCCCATGGAGATAAGCATTAGCAATTTCATCTGCATCTTGCAGATTGGCTCCCTCTTTTAAAAGCAAATCTCGAAGTTGATCATCGCCCAAGCGAACATTGTGGGCGTGAGTGTATTCAATAAAATCGTAAAGAGCCTCCCATGTATTGTTGTTTATCGGTCCATTGGGGAGATTAGTGTAAAGAATAAACTCTTTAAATGCTTTTAGTAATTTATTTTTCATGTTTAGAAAAATTTCTTGCTTGACCAATCTAACTCCGTTCTTAATCTGGAAGTATAAATTCTGTTTTCTCCAATATCCTCGATAACAATGCCCTCTGTGACTATAATGATGAGACACTCGTACCCAATAGTTTAGTGCGCAGGGCGCAGGAGAATAGGCATGTCTCAAGCACAGAACGGCAAGCCGGAAGAAGAAGGAACAAAGACCGAAGT
>Ga0137333_1000231_pt1 | contig 15358 bp, 10 predicted proteins | sample EasRivERMLT231_2_FD_102286 | JGI IMG/M metagenome (GOLD analysis project Ga0137333, IMG submission 102286) | Soil microbial communities from meander-bound floodplain in the East River, Colorado, USA - East River MetaG ERMLT231_2 | ecosystem: Environmental > Terrestrial > Soil > Floodplain ... | reverse complement strand
TTTGTCGATCAGAACGTAATGGGCATAGTCTTGTCGATCGGATGGGATGATGCGCGTCTCGTAGCCAGCATAGTTGCGACGGTTGGATGCCAGAGTTTCATAACCTGCAATGGATGAGCCGTTCATGACATCGATCGTAATTGCCTGCCGCTCGACAGTTTTTGTTGAAGCAGATAATGCCTCAGTCAACAGTTGCGAGAGCAAATCCTGATCGGGTAATAAAACATACGCGCCGCCATCGGTGATCCATGAGGTGACGTAAGGTGGTCGGATGTAATAACTGCGGATATCAGCGTTGGTCATTTTGGGTGCGTAGAGCGAGAGCTGCAAAATGTCGCCGAGTCCCAGATCGGTTTCGACGGTGCTTATGAAATTGTTATAGAGTTCGGGGATGCGGGAGATCGTCCCGGTTTGCAGGGCTTGGGTGAAGATCGCGCGTAGGACTTCCTGTTGTCTGCGTCCGCGGTCGAAGTCACTGGATTTTTGACGGGAGCGCGCGTACCAGAGGGCAAGGTCGCCGTCCATGTGAATGACACCGGGCTCGACTGTATATAATGCCCAATTATCTTCGTTCTCAGGGTTGTACGTTGGGTCGATCAAATGCCAGTCTGTATAGGGACACGAGACGGGAATGTCCACGCCGCCGAGCGTATCCACGATCTGACGGAAGCCATCGAAATCGACCATGGCGGTGTGGTCGATGCGAATGCCCAGATTGTATTGAATGGTGTCTTTGAGTAAGCCGGGTCCACCGCCGGGGTAGTCAGTGGAGATACCGTGTTGATACGCGGTGTTAATGCGATTGTTATCCCAGCCTGGAATGGATACCCACAGATCGCGTGGAATGGAAATGAGCGAGACCTGTCCATCATTAGGACGCAGGATGGCAACCACCATCGTATCGGTGCGGAAGGATGTGCCTGAACGTTTGTCGGAACCGATCAACAAGAAGTTGACCGTCTCCTGTCCGTTGTTGAGGACTTGGCTGCCGAACGTATCGATCGTCGGTTGTGGCGCGACAGTGTTGATGAGCAGGTTCGGGTCAATGGTCGAAGGTTGGGTTTGAGTCGGCGCGGGGGGCGTGGAGGTTGGGGTGGATGAGTCAGTTATCGGCTGGGAAAGAAGCGAAGTGGTTTGCGTCCAGGGAATCGGTTGGAAGGGCGTCGGAGTCGGTGAGGGGTTCGGCGCAACCGTCACAAATACAAACGGCAGGTCAGGTTGCGCTGACGCGTTCGTACTACATCCGGCGAGCAGGAATGCCGCGATGATCGTGATCTGCCAGATGGGTTTCATGGGGAGACGACGGGTGTGGTGGGTGATGGGAAAGGTGTGATCGAGGCTGTCGCCGTGGCAGGAACGTTCGTGTTGGTGGGCACAGGCGATTCGGTCACCATGAAGGTTGAGGTGGGCTGCGGTGTGAGGCTGGGTGTGACAGTGTTGAAAGTGGGCACAATGGTAACGCCCGGTGTGCTGGTGGGCACGTTCGGCACCCAAAGCAGTTGACCTGTGTAGATGGTGATGGATGTGCCCATGCAGTTGGCGCGCTGTAATTGCGGAACGGTGGTGCGATATAAAAGTGAGATGCGATATAGATTATCGCCGGGTCGCACGCTGTAGGCTTTGATCCAACCGGAGTATGGACCGCAAGGAATCACCGTGACGGTTGGGACGGGCGGCACATATAAAAGTGAACCAGCGGCAGGAATGGTATTGCCCAAACAGTTGTTGGCGCTCAAGATCTCAGCAGTGGTCTTGTATCTTTCTGCGATGGTGTACAGTGTGTCATTCGCGTTGATGGTGACCTGGAGCCAGCCAGCGGGCGGGTTGCACACAATCGGTACTGCTAATGTCGCACTGGGTATGGCAGTTGCGGTTAGGGTGGATACTTCAGTGGATACTTCAATTGTATTTGTATTGGCGATGATGGGGGTTGAGGTTGGCAGTTCAAGCGATGTTACGATGATGAGTGGTAACGGTGTCGATGAAGGCTGTGCGGGGGGATTGGTCTCTGCCAGTGAAAGCGAGATTCCGCCGATAACTAATAGGAGTGAGATAACGGCGATCAGAACTCCCCCGCCCATTTGACGCAGGGCTTGCATGTTTATTTCTCCGTCGCTTTGGCGATGGGCAACAACACGCTGAACGAGGACCCAACACCAGCCTTGCTATCGACCCAAATGCGCCCCTTTTGCGCTTCGGTCAGGGTCTTCGCGATCGAAAGTCCCACGCCAGTATCACCCACGCCTTGAATGAGCACATTGTCGGCGCGATATAAACGGGTGAATACGCGCGGCAGATCTTCAGAAGATATGCCTCCACCGGTATCGGTGACTTGAATAAGGACATAATCCTTGCCGTCTTCTGCGCGCGTGCGGACGGTGAGATTCACGGTTCCTTCCATGGGGGAGGCTGATCCAGCGTTCTGGAGCAGATGAATCAAAATTTGCTGGAGCGCTTCGCGATCGGCGTGGATAGGTTGCATGTTCTTTGGCAGATCCAAATGCATGGAAATATTTTTCTCGCGTACCTGACTGCTGGTGTAGGACATGGCGTTATCAATGATCAGGTTCAAGTCCACCTGTTCGGGTTTCATTTCATTGAGTCCGGTTTCGAGCGTGGTGACCTGGATCAGGTCATCGATCAACGTACCAATACGTTCTGTGGATGATTTGATCCGTTCCACGAATTTGCGTTGTAATGCGCCAAGGATGCCGACCGATTCGCCTAAGAGCAGATCGGTGTACCCCACAATGGAGGACATCGGCTGGCGCAGTTCCTGTGAAATGGAGGCGACCACTTCAGCCTGTTCAGAGGAACGTGTTGCTGTAACGCCCTTTTCCGCTTCAATGACGCGCATATTGGCTTCGGCAAGTTGGTTTTGCAGACGCGCGACTTCTTCAAGCGTCATGCGCAATTCGCCTTCCATCTGTTTCGAGCTGCCACCAGATGTGCCAGTGCTTTTGATACCTTTTACATCTTTTGCAGCACGCAGGTCTTCATTTTCTTTCTTGAGCTTTTCAATCGCTTTTTGCGCTTCTTCCTGCATCTTGGTGAGCGCGACAAGATGCTCAGCTTGTGCCAAACCCTCTTGCGAGTCAGCTTTGACAGCTTCCATTTGTTTGAGCAGGTCGTTGTTGCGGCGTTCCATATCGGCGATGCGAGTCTGCGCGATATCCAAAGCCTGGCGTGTCTGTTCGCCCTTGGCTTCGAGCGTGGTCATTCGTTGTCCGCGCTGGATGATGGGCACAAGCGACAAAGCAATGTTCGCGAGGAATGCCTGATCTTCTGCGCTCCACAGACGGTTGGAATACGGTGAAAGCATCAACACGCCGCCGATGGGGTCTTTTTCAGGTGTCACAATTGGCACGCTCATCAAGTGACCGGGGCTGGCGAGACCGAGTAGATCGCTCAAACCTTTGATATCGGCTGAGGTACTGCTCGAAGGCAGGCGCAGCGGACGTCCGCGTTGCAGGGCGTTGGTGAGCATGGGAATCATGTTCTTGTTCATGCTCCCGCCATCCAGATTTTCTTCGCGGATGAGATCGTATCCACTGGCGATCTGCATCTGGTTGTTATTGTCGGTTAAGTAAATGAGGAAGCACAGATCCGCAAGCATGGTCTGCGCAATGGCACGCGTGATCGCCTGACTCAATTTATCCGTGCTGGATTCACCTGCCAACGCCAGCAAAGCATGGAAGGTCTTGGGGTCCGTGCTGTAGCGGCGACGTTCATCCACGGGCGCGCTTGTTTTGCTCACCGATGTGGTCCCGCCGCTAGAGGGTGCCGGGAAGCGTTGGGGCAGGGTCATCAAGATCGGAGCAGTTGCCAAATAAAGGAGTCTGACTGCGCCGGGGAAGTCACCGGGAATTGTTCTGCCAAAGAGCATATGCAGGGTATGACCGGTCAATGCGAGCAGGAATACTGCCATGCCATTGCCCCATCCGTTGGGGCGGCGGAAGACGACCAGCAATATACCAAGCGCTGCCGTGACGATGCTCGTGACCTGCCAGAGTGTATCCAGATAGGTTATGTTAAAGGGGACCGAGGGGCTTAGGGAATATGTTACCAGCGTGAGGGCAAACGCGGCGGCGAGCAACAGACTTACGAGCGTAGTGACCACGTCTGCTATCCGGCTGGGCTCGGGGAAAGCCCACAGCCAGATCATCCATATTAAAGAGAAGAGCGTCAGTGCGCGGTCAATGGCCGGCAGAAAAGCAGACAGGCTAAGGACCTGTGCCGCCAGCGCATTAAAAATGAAAAGTGCGATTTGAGCCGAGATCAGAATCCCCAACCCGAAGACTGCGCGGCGGGCCTGGGGAAATCCGCTTGAACGGGCGTGAAAGAAGGCAGACTGCAGTGTGGTGATGATCGCAAATACCAGTACGATGTGGTAAACCAGACTTCCTTCAGAAGTCGTTAGAAAAGTAAAGATCGAAGTAAGTGAGGCGCCCATGTGATATCCGTGATTATACTTCCACTTATTGAAATCTGTCTTCTTGCGGCGATACTGTATCAAGACAGTTATTGAGTTGGAATGTTACTGTAGGTGACTGTCCCCTTTATAATGGGTTATATGCGAAACACTTTCCGAGCATTGCCGGTTCTGCTTATGATTGCCCTCGCGATCATTGTACCGGTGATATTCTCAGGCTACTCCGAATTGGACAAAGGCAATACCGCGCCGTCATACCTCGAAGCCGCGCAAGATCATCAATCTGCGGCGCGGCGGCTGCCGTGGCGTGCCGACCTCTATGAACTGGCGGGGCATGAGTATTACTATGCCAAAGAATATGCCCTGGCAGAGGTTTCCTATCAAATGGCGTTTCAACGTCACGCGCTTTCGGCGGATGGCTGGGTGGCGTGGGGTGATGTCCATTATTGGCTGGGCGATGCTGAACGTGCGGCTGAAATTTGGGAACAGGGCTTGGAGCAAGCGAACCCTTCTGAAAATCTTTATTCGCGTCTTGCGCAGATCTACAAAGAAAAAAAGGATTATGCCAAAGCGGCGGAATATCTTCAGCGTTATGTGTCTAATCATGTAACGGATGCCTCTGCCCATTACCGCCTTGGACTCTTGCTGACTCTTTCTGATCCCCAAGCTGCACTTTCGGAATTGATCAACGCCTCACAACTGGACCCGGAACTTGATCCGGCGGTCCAAACCTTGCGCACCGCCTTGAACCTTGCCTCCTTAAGTGATTCGCCGTCTGTCCAGCTAGTCATCATCGGGCGCGGATTGGGACTCGTCAGCGAATGGGAACTGGCGCAAGCTGCGTTCGAGCAAGCCATTCAAGCTGACGAGAACAATGCCGAGGCGTGGGCATGGCTCGGCGAAGCGCAGCAACAAGCGGGTAGTACAGAGGCGTTCACGTCGCTTGAACGTGCCTTGAGTCTGAATCCAAATTCGTCTGTGGTGCGCGGTCTGCGTGGACTTTATTTTCAGCGCGTTGGAAATAATAGTGAAGCGCTCACCGAGTTTCAGGCGGCAGCGAAACTGCAGCCGGATGATCCCACGTTGTATGTTGCGATCGGGGAGTCTTTTTCCAAGTTGGGCGATATGATCCGTGCGTTGGAAGCATATCGATATGCTGCGACGCTTATGCCGGATGAGGTTGGCTATTGGCGCTTGCTAGCGCAATTTTGTGGGCAAAATAATATCAATATAAAAGATGTCGGTATTCCAGCCGCACAACGCGCCGTCGTGATCCAACCAGATGACGCTGGTTTATACGACCTGCTCGGCTGGTTGTTACTGCTCGATGCGCGTTACCCCGAAGCCGAACGGACGCTACTCCATGCGTTGGAATTGGATCCGCAAAACGCCTCGGCGCACTTTCATTTGGGAATGTTGTATTTTCAATTGGAAGATCGTGTTTCAGCGCAAGCACATCTGGTCAGCGCGCGCGATTTGGGTAACACAGATGCTCAGGCAGTATTGAATCAATATTTTCCATGAAGTCTGAAGATTGTAACGTGAGATTTATCTCGCGAGTCGGGCGACATCAATGTCGCGTTACACGAATGCTTTCTGATAAAATCTCACCCATGAAAATTCTTCGTGCCATCATTCTGCTTTCTGTTTTCTGCTTTTTGTTCACTGCCTGCGCCCCCGCACCTACGTCACATCCAACACCTCTCCCGCCCTCTGGCACTGTGCTGTTTCAAGATGAGTTTGATACCAGCAATACCGGCTGGGATCGCTTCGCCAACGAAGGCGGCATCATGGATTATTTCGAAGGCGGCTTTCGGATCTTGGTGCAGCAACCCGGTTTGGATTTCTGGTCCACAGTTCAAAAGAATTATGGTGATGTGCGCATCGAAGCGGATGTGTTGAAGCTTGCGGGTCCTGACGAGAATCGTATGGGCGTGATATGTCGTTATCAAGGCGGTAATCATTATTTCTTTGTCATTTCCAATGATGGCTATTATGCAGTTGGAAAATATATCAACGGTCTAACTACTTTGCTCGGTCAAAGCGAAATGCAACCCAGCGCGTTGATCGAACCGAATATGATCAGCCATTTGCGTGCAGATTGCGTTGGCAGCACACTGACCTTTTATGTGAACTTCAATGAGGTCGCAACCGTACAAGATGCGGACCTGTCCTCGGGTGATATCGGTGTGGTCGCCGGAACATTCTCGCAGCCCGGTGTGGACGTGTCGTTCGATAACTTTGTGGTGATGCAACCGTAAAGATCCCGTTGGTTGAGTAGTGGCGCGATTCTTTTGCGCCACGTATCGAGACCACATATAAGCAAAATTATTCTTGTTACGAGTGGTTTCGATACGCCTTCGGCTATCGCCTCAGGCTACTCGACCACCAGCATATTTATTTATGAAAATCTATCTCGATACCATCGGCTGTAGACTCAACCAAAGCGAAATCGAAACGATGGCGCGGCAATTTCGCGCGGCGGGGCATGAGATCGTCGCAACTGCGGAATATGCAGATATGGCTGTGGTGAATACCTGTGCTGTGACAAACGATGCCGCGTCCGTTTCGCGCAGTAAGATCCGTCAAATTGCGCGGGCGGGGGTGAATGAAATTGTCGCCACCGGTTGCTGGACGACTCTGCAGCCGCAGCGTACGCTTGAATTACCGAATGTTCTGCGGGTTGTCGCGAATGATCGTAAAGATCATCTCGTTGCCGATGTTCTTAACCTGCCTCAAGAATCATTTGATATCGAACCGATCTCGCGTCAGCCTTTGCCAGGTCTGCATCGCCGCACGCGGGCTTTCATCAAGGTGCAGGATGGCTGTGATAATCAATGCACATTCTGCATCACTACTGTTGCGCGGGGCGAGGGACGCAGTCGGCATATCGCCGATGTGATTCTTGATATCCAATCCGCGCTCGCGGGCGGCACAAAAGAAATTGTTTTAACAGGTGTGCATCTCGGTTCATGGGGCTATGATTTTGATTCGCACTTGAGCGAACTTATCAAAACCATTCTCCGTGAAACGGATGTGCCGCGTCTGAGACTCTCGTCTCTCGAACCTTGGGATTTATCGACCGATTTCTTCTCTCTCTGGAAAGATAAACGTCTCATGCCGCACTTGCACCTGCCTTTGCAATCTGGCTGCGAATCCACGCTGAAGCGGATGGCACGCAAGACCACGCCCGATTCGTTCCGCGATTTGGTTCAAGCCGCACGTAATGTTATGCCAGATGTTGCGATCACCACAGATATCATTGCAGGCTTCCCCGGTGAAACGGAAGAAGAATTTGCGCAGACACTTGAGTATGTCCACGAGATCAACTTCGCCGATGGACACGTCTTCACGTATTCACCACGTCCCGGCACAGGGGCGGCAAGGATGAAGGGGCAGGTCAAGCCCGAGCTGAGAAAGCAGCGGAATCACATCCTGACAGATGCGCTGGCAGAGTCGGCAAAATCTTATCGGGAAAAATTCGTCGGGCGGACGATGTCCGTGTTGTGGGAGTCGACTTCGGAGATGGGTGAGTGGGGCTGGCAAATGGAAGGGCTGACGGAGAATTATTTGCGCGCGCAGGCGTTTGCACCCTCACCGCGCTGGAACGAGTTGGATAAGGTTTCCTTGCAGGAATGTTCCGGAGATAAATTGAAAGGCGTAATCTCGAACAAGGGATAAGTGTCACTTTTGGGAATAAGGACGGGGTTGTAAAATGGAAGTAAGCCCGAAAAAGGAGAATAAATATGACTGCTCAGTTAATCGATGGAACCGCCATTGCGCAAAAAGTGCGCGATGAAGTCAAAGAGAAAGTAGCGAAGCGCATTGCGGAGGGGAAATCTCAGCCGGGGTTGGCGACCGTGTTGGTTGGGGAACGCATCGACTCAGCGACCTACGTCAGCATGAAGCAGAAGGCGTGTGCTGATCTGGGGATGACCTCCTATCACCACCCTGTCCCTGCGGATATCACGCAGGCAGATCTGGAAAAACTCATCAAGGAATTAAATGCTGACCCGAAAGTGAACGGCATTTTGGTGCAGTTGCCTTTGCCCTCCCATTTGGATGAAGAACGTGTCTTGCAACTCATCAGCATCGAAAAAGATGTGGATGGTTTCTCGCCGATCAACTTGGGTCGCCTCGCCCAGAAGGGACGCGAACCGCTGTTCGTGCCTTGCACGCCGTTTGGTTGTATCTATTTGCTCAAAGAAGCCGGTGTAACGATCAAGGGCGCCAATGCGGTTGTGTTGGGTCGCTCTAATATCGTCGGTATGCCTGCGGCTTTGTTGCTTGTAAAAGAAGATGCCACGGTGACAGTTGTTCACTCACGCACGAAGGATATTCCCTCGATCTTGCGCCAGGCGGATATCATTATCGCGGCGATCGGTCGTGCTGAAATGGTACGCGGCGACTGGATTAAACCCGGTGCCGCGATCATTGACGTAGGTATCAACGGCATCCCGAAACTCAACCCCGATGGCACGCAGATGATCAGTCAGAAGACTGGTAAGCCGCTCCAGAGACTCGTTGGCGATGTCAATTTTGAAGAAGCCAAGGAAGTGGCTGCTTTCATTACCCCGGTCCCCGGCGGTGTGGGTCCGATGACGATCGCGATGCTCATGGCGAACACATTCAGAGCGGCTGAGATCCAGGATAAATAAATTCGAAACGGGAACAATTAGAGGCGTCGTGTGAAGCGACGCCTTTTTTTCATCCAGAAAAAGCATTTTGCTCGCCAATCCCAGATATCTTAGGAAGGATTGGGGAGGATTGGCAATACTTCTGTAGCGCATATTGCTTGCGCCCCCTCTTTGGCGTTGTTATACTTGAGGATAATGGCTCCTAGGAAAATCGGCAGGTATGAAATCAAGCAAGTGATCGGGCGCGGGGGGATGGCGTCCGTTTATCTTGCTTTTGACCCAAGCTTCAAACGCGATGTGGCCGTGAAGGTTTTGCCGCGCGAGTCAGTGGGCAAGGGCGAAAATTCACTGGAACGTTTCAAAAAAGAGTTGGAAACCATCGCTTCTTTGGAACACCCTGCCATTGTGCCGGTGTATGATGTGGGGGAGCAGGATGGTCAGCCTTATTTTGTGATGCGTTATATGGCGGGTGGTTCGCTTTCCGTTCTCATTCAAGAAGGTAAATTATCGCTTCAAGACACTGCGCGCATTATTGAGCGTATCGCAGTAGCGCTTGATCATGCCCACAAACAAAACGTCATTCATCGTGATATCAAACCCGATAATATTCTTTTTGACCTGAACGCTAATCCGTATATTTCAGATTTCGGCGTTGCCAAGTTGACTGAAGTCTCTGTAGATGCTAATACTGAAAGTCGTGTGGTGGGTACGCCGGGTTATATGAGTCCCGAGCAGGCGTATGATCAACGGATAGATGCCCGTAGTGATGTGTATGCATTGGGCGTCGTGATTTATCAGATGTTGACCGGTCGTTCCATCGAGCGCTTCTCCACCAACACTTCCATCGAGCGTGTCCGTGCTTATCTTGAACAACCCATTCCTGAAATTCTCGAAGTCAACCCAAACCTGCCGCCCGAGGTGGATACTATCATCAAGACCGCCATGGCGAAAGACAAACTCGATCGTTACGAAACTGCCATTGATCTGGCGCGCGCGTTGAACCTGGTCGCGTTTGGTGAAGACCGCCTCCTTAACCCATCCACAACTTTGGTGGATCGCCCCGGCATCTTCGGCGCCTCACGTGGGCGCATAACTGGCTGGCTGACTGTCGCGATCTTGATCCTGCTTGCCATTGCGGGGATTTTTGCCTTCGGTGGACAATTGTCTTTTCTCTCGCCCGCCTCTACTCCGACCCCCAGCCTGATCTCTGCTTCTCCAACTGTTCAGCCCACTGACACCGCGCTCCCAACCCTGACGCCTGAACCTACAGCCACACAAACCTCCGAGCCGACTCCCATTCCCATGCCGGGTGGTGCAGATCAGATCGCCCTCATTTCCGACAATCAGCTCTACCTCATGAATACCGATGGCACGAATCTGATCCAAATCCGCACCGATAATTCCCCAAAATCAAATTTGCAGTGGATTGCCGGTAATCGTCTGGTTTATATCACCCGCAATTGCGCTTATCTTTTAGATGCGAATACAAAAGAGACTCAGGAGATTGCCTGCTTTAATTTGGATGAATTGCTGGAAGGCTTTCGCGTTTCACAGGATGGCGAACTTGTTGCAGTCAGTATTTATAAAACTTTGAACATTGTCCCGTTTAATGTGGAAGCCTTTCGCGGGGCGACCTCCAGATTTAACCTGCTGGCAATGGAAGCCAGTTGTTTTTACAACCAATATGCGTTCAGGGATGTGCTCTGGTCAGATGACGGAGAACAACTCGCCGCACACGTACTGGACACGGAATTGATCGCCACGGATCAAATTTTTCTATTGAATGTGGATATACCCAATTGCCGCAATATCGGTCCCACCCGTGTGGATAAATTCCCCGGCTTGAATTTCGGTTTTTCCAATGAAGACACTACAAAAAAGATCACCAGCTATGATTGGGATGGCGATCATCTTTTCCTGTTGAACGATACTGTGCGTAATGACGGCTTCGGCGATCTCTATGTATATGACAGCGACACCAAGCAGGAACAGATCATCAATCCCATCGATGGGGTTTGCTGCTACCGCGATGCAACCTGGAGCCCTGATGGAAAATATATCATGTTCGTGTTCCAGCGTTTTGACAGCCGCGACATCAGCCTGTATTACATTCCTTATGCAGATGCGTTAAGTGGCGGGCAGTTCACGCCACTTGTAATGCCGATTGACTTCTTCTCAGCACCACGTGAGAGGCCCCAACCTGTGTTAAGACCTGCGCAGCCGTAGATAGTTAGAATACAAAAAGCGGAAGGCAGCAGGACTGTCTTCCGCTTTTTATTATTTGCCTTCCGGCTTACTCGAACCTAAATCGCCAAACACCCACACTGAAAAATAGCACTGCAAACCCGAGCAAGACGCCTGCTTCAGGCAGAATATCCATCAACCCGCCGCCGCGCAATACTAAATCCAACATGCCTTGCATTGCCCAGGTGGTAGGTAAAACTTTTACAGCGTTTTGAATCGCAGGCGGGAATAATTCGAGCGGATACCAGCATCCGCCCATCAGCGCGAAGATCATACCGAACATAACACTTAGTCCGCTGGCTTGACCTTCAGTCTTGATGAACGTGCCCATCGTTGTGCCAAACGCTGCCGCGGCAAGCGCAGAACAAAGCAGGATAAGGAACAACGCCAGAGGCTCACGTCCCCAATTGAGTTTCATCACCAGAATTGCGAATCCAACCAGCAGCAACATTTGCACGAGCGCCATCACAACCTGACCAGAGATTGTCCCTAATAAAAAGGTTGCTTTGCGCGAGGGGGTGGTGAGCAGGCGGCGTAACGTCCCTTGCTGGCGTTCATAGGCAAATAAAGCTGAAATGCCGAACAGTGGAATAAATACCCACGTGATCAGTTGTCCCGCCGATGAGTTGGCACGTGGGTCATATTCGACCTGGTCTTCGGTCAAGCCTTCTACAACGGTCACACGTTCGGGAGCGTCTGCTTGAATGGACTGTGCCAATTTCAGCGAACTCTCGAAATACGTTTGCTTCTCGGTTTCATGGACAAAAGGCTGTTTAGCTTCCCGTGCGTTGACCGCACTCTGTGCGGCAGAGATGGCGCTGCTCACGCGCCGAATGGCTGTCAACACAGCGCGTTCAGCCACGGTGGCATTGATGTTGTTGGGCTGTTGAAGTAATTCCACTTCCGCTGAGGCGCTTTGTAAAGAATCAATATCAATTCCCGCAGGAATGATGAATACAGCCGAAGCACGGCGCTCATCGAATTGGCTTTGTGCTTCTGCGCGCGAGACAACCTCAGAACGGACAGCGGTCGAGTTTTCGAGTTCGACAAGCATCTGTTGCGAGATTGCCGTTTGGGCTTCATCTACAACCAATAACGGAATGCGATTATCTTCATTCCCTGAAGGTGTTCCACCTGCCAGCAGGAATGTGAAAACGATGGGCAGAATAATAAAGAAAAGTAATTCTGATGAACTGGCAAAGCGGACGATGGCGTCTTTCCATGCGATGGCGAAGATTTTTTTCATTTCTGCACCAACCCATTGCGATTGAACAACACGACCGCGATCCCAAACAACACCGTGCCCATGATGAGCAGGGCAGTGATCGGCTCGGTTAAATTTTTCAGCGTACCGCCCAAGGCAAGTGTAGTGAAACCATCCAAGCCCCAGGCATTGGGTGTGATCTTGCTGATGGTTCGTACAAATGGCGGCATCTGTTCAAGATTTATGAAGCTCCCACCAAGGATGCCGAAGATGAGCATGATCGCAGACCCAGTGCTGCCAACTTGCGCAGGTGTGCGTGCCAGTGCGGTGATGAGCATGCCCCAGCCCGAGGCACCAAAGACTGCGACAAGGATCAACACAGCCACACCTAGTGCGTCGCCCCATTTCACGCCGAAGAACATTGAACTTGCCAGAATCAAAATCCCGACCTGTGCAACGCCTGTGAAGAAAATACCAAGCACCTTGCCGCCCAACACTTGTGCAGTATCGGTTGGTGAGATCATCAAGCGTGGCAAAGTGCCTTGTGAGCGTTCGGCGAGGATGGATCGTCCGCCGTAGGAGACCGTGTACATCAGGAACATCAACGCCATGCCTGGCGCAAAGTAGGCGAGCAGATCGAATTCAACTGCCTCAGCGCCTTCAGTATTTTTCTTGAGCGTGATGGCAGATGATTCGCTTTCGTCTACATTTTGGAACAGGTCACGCGCTTCGTCTTCTGCGTTGAGCGGGTCCAGCAATCCGTTCGACATTAACTGCACAATGGATGTCATGCCGCTGGTGCGTCCTTCTTCGACGCGTGAGACGAATTCGTCCACGATGGCTTTGACAATGCCTGCGCTCGTTGGGCTGGATGGATTTGTATACACTTCAATTTTCACGGGTTCGGGCTGAACAGCATTTTGGTCAAAAATTGTCCCTTCAGCGGGGATGATGCTTTGGGTGAAGCCTTCAGGAATGATGACGGCGGCTGAGGCTTGGTTATCGTCTATAGCTTGGCGAGCTGCCTCGGGGTCGAAAGAGGCGGTGGGTTCCATTAAATCCGCAAGGTCATCTGAAGAAAATAGATCTTCCAATGCATCGCCTAAATCCTGTTTATCCAAATTGACGATGATGACGGGGATATTCGAAAGTCCGCTGGAGCCGCCGCTAAAGCGACCCGTGACAAAGCCCATGCCGATAGTGAGGAGGAACGGCGCGAGCAACATGAACGTGAGCGCGGCGCGGTCACGGAACATGAGCTTGAGATCTTTGATGCCGATGAGGAATAATTTTTTCATAGTTTCTCTTTTGGAGTCAGGAAGCTTGCTTCCGTAATACGCCAGCGAGCTGGCTGAGTCCAAATTAATCTCTCAATGCCCTACCAGTAAGATGTAAGAACACCGCTTCGAGATTCGGTTCACGAATATCAATGGAACGGATCTTGATGCCGCGTTCATTGGCTTTGCTCACGACCGCTGCGAGAATATTTTCAGCCTGCGGTGTGATGATGGATACTTCGTGGTCTGCGGCGTTGGCTTCGTGAACATCGTGCATGCCTTTGAATGAATGAGCGAGCGCTTCGGCATCTTCGTTTTCACCGATGTGCAGAATGAGCGTATCGGTTTGCCCGACTTGTTTGGTAAGTTCATCCTGTGTGCCGATCGCGATGAGGTCGCCATGATCAATAATGCCAACGCGGTTGGAAAGCTCTTCGGCTTCTTCCATGTAGTGCGTTGTGTACATAACGGTCATGCCCTGTTTGTTGAGGTCTTTGACCGTATCGAGAATGGCACGGCGTGATTGCGGATCAATACCGACGGTGGGTTCATCCATGAAAAGCAGACGCGGCTTGTGGAGCAATCCCACGCCAATGTTGACGCGGCGCTTCATGCCACCCGAATAGGTTTTGACTCGGTTTTTGGCTTTATCCACCAAACCGATCTGCTCCAACACTTCATCCACGCGGCTGTTGAGTGCCTTGCCGCTCAAGCCATACATCTGCCCCCAGAAGAGCAGATTTTCTTTTGCAGTTAAGTCCTCATATAAAGCCAGGTCTTGTGGCACAACCCCGATCACTTGCTTGACCGCCATTGGATCTTTGGAGATGGAATGTCCACCGATGGTCGCATCGCCTGATGTGGGCGTGTATAGCGTTGAGAGCATGGAGATGGTTGTGGTTTTGCCCGCGCCGTTGGGACCAAGCAAGCTGAAGATTTCTCCTTCTTTGATGTCGAACGAAATTCCTTTGACGGCAGTGAAGTCACCGTATTGTTTGACGAGGTCTTTTACTTCGAGAATGTTGGACATGTGTTTCTCCTCTTGGATTTACGCTATGAATGTCTACGAGGAAACAGGGGCTGGGTTTCAGAAGGTAGGATGCGTTGTGCTTCACTTTACAGTGTATCGCAGTTTCTGATAAATAAGAAAACCTTCCGCTGACTATCAAGCGGAAGGCTGAACGGCTTGCGTTACCCGCTGGTGGGTGGGATGGCGGCATAATCCCCAGCGTCAGGCGCACGCTTTGTTGGCTGGCGTTATATGCTCGGAGTGACACCATTTGAATTATTAATTAGCCAACCTGCTCGAATTAATTGTTCAGTGTGTTCTATACATAGTTTGAAATCGTTTCGGCAAATTTTAATATATTCTTCTAAATAATCGCTACGAACCACATCTATGATTATTTCATTGGTAACTCTGAAATCTAACTCTTTATCTGTAACAATATCTTCGCCAAAACTAAACTAAAAAAGCAGGGCTTTTCGGGTACAGTAGGTTTGCGAAAACAGACCGAAACCGAGAAGCCCATGCCAGAGATTCTAGCACTTTTACAAAACATTG
>Ga0137333_1000230_pt1 | contig 15361 bp, 15 predicted proteins | sample EasRivERMLT231_2_FD_102286 | JGI IMG/M metagenome (GOLD analysis project Ga0137333, IMG submission 102286) | Soil microbial communities from meander-bound floodplain in the East River, Colorado, USA - East River MetaG ERMLT231_2 | ecosystem: Environmental > Terrestrial > Soil > Floodplain ... | reverse complement strand
TTCTTCTCATAGCCGGCTTCCTGCTTTCGGCTCGCCGCCGACCCGACCTGAAATGCATCGACGTGGTCCTTGACCACGCCGATGTTCGTCTGCCCGTTCGCCGCCACCTCGACGTGCACCTCCGGCGCCAGGATGGTCACCTCATCGACCACGATCGGGTCCTTGTTGAGCGACGCCACGTCGAGGTCGACCGTGATCTCGGCCAGCCGAAACACGGCAGCCGAGGAGAAACCCTTCGGGTTGTGCACCTCGACGTCGCGAATCGTGCCGCGGCCCGACTTGAGCGAAATATCGACCGACCCGACGCTGACTTTCGTGCCCGTAATCTCGGAGCCGTACTTCTCGATCGCCGATTTCACGATCGGGTCGATCGAGTTGTAGAGAAACACGCCGACGCCCACGATGACGACGAGGAGCACGACGGTGGCAATGATGAGTAGCTTTTTCACTCCGCCATCACGATCTCACGAACTTCGCCAGCGGCGCACCGGCACGCGGGGACTCGCGGCTGCGCTGGACGGGCCGGTACGTGTCCGCTTCGACCGCCGCGACGTCCTCGGCGCCGTAGACCTTGATCTCGTGGTAGAGCGCGTCGCGTTCGACCGGCGTCTTGCCCGCGTCGCGGATCAGCCGCACCAGTTTTTTTCGAGTCAACCCCGCCGGGCTGCGCGCGTCGGCCGCGTGGGCGATGCGTTCCCGGGCGATGGTGCCGTCGACGTCGTCGGCTCCGAAATTGAGCGCGATCCCCGCCGTGTCCTCCTGCAACATGATCCAGTACGCCTTCACGTGCGGGAAGTTGTCGAGCATCAGCCGGGAGACCGCGATGGTCTTGAGATCCTCCAGCGCCGACGCATGGCGCTGGACCAGTCGCTCCTGGCTGACCTGGTACTCGAGCGGAACGAAGGCGAGGAAGCCGCCGCTGGCGTCCTGCTGCTCGCGCAACAACCGCAGATGCTCGACGCGTTCCGCGTGCGTCTCGATGTGGCCGTAGAGCATGGTCGCGTTCGACGGAATCCCGCGGGCGTGGGCCAGCGCGTGAATCTCCAGCCAGCGATCGGCCTGGGCCTTACCGGTGTAGCGGAGCTCTTTGGCGACTCGTTTCGAGAAAACCTCGGCCCCGCCGCCGGGCATGGAGTTCAGCCCCGCCGCCACCAGGCGGTCCAGGATCTCGGCGGCCGGTAGTTTCCACCGCTTCGCGAAGTAATCGATCTCCGCCGCCGTGAACGCCTTGATCTGGATGTGGGGATGCGCTTCGCGGATCATCCGGATGTAATTCTCGTGGTACTCGAACGGCCAGTCGGGGTGGTGCCCGCCGACGATGTGCACCTCCGTCATCTCGGGGGTGATGTGCGAAAGAATCTCTTCCGGCGTCATCTCCCACGCGCCGACGTCGTTGCGGCTGTGCACGTAGTCGCAGAACTTGCAGTTCAGAACGCAGACGTTGGTGGGGTTGATGTGAACATTAATGACGAAGTAGACCCGTTCGCCGCTCTTTTCGCGCGCGACGTGGTCGGCCATCCGTCCGAGCGCGGCGAGGTCGCGCGTCTCGAACAGGCGCAGTCCGTCGTCGATGGAGACGCGCTCGCCGCAGCGGATCTTTTCCCAGATGGGTACCAGGGTCCGGTAGGTGAAGGTGATGCCGTGAACGTGGGTCAACATCATGCCAGTATAGGACCGTGAAACAGAGCGAAACAAGGAGAGTTCCAGCGGCAGGTCACCCCGCTACCGCACGGCGATTGCGCCCAAATCGAGCGGCATTTCCCACACGTTTCGGTTGGAACCTCTCCAGTACTTTTCCGCGTCCGATTCGACGGCGTGCACGCGCCGGAGCTCCGGCACCTCGAGGACGCGTGAGAGCAGATGACGCGCGATGACTTCCGCCTGGAACGCGCGGGTCGACAGTGTCGCCTGGCGCTCTGCGATCGTCGGGCCATCAACCTCTTCGCGCGGGTCGCGCAGGTGCTCTTCCGCGCTTCGTATTTCGTAAATCTCCTCAAGAACAGATTCCTGCCCTCCTGCAAGCACGCTCCCGACCGCCGATACGAAGTCCTTCCGCGAATTGCTTTTCCGCGGCTGGATGATCCCATCCACACAGCGCACAAACTGATGCACGCGCTGGGCGGCGCTCCACGCCTCCATCCCACTCATGAAGCAGCCAACAGCTCTCGCCAGGCGACTCGAAGTGTCCAACGCGTTCAGCGCCTCAGCGAACACCCCGGCACGCAGCATGTCGGGTTCGGTGAGTTGGACTGATTTCGTCTCTGGAAAGGGAGGCAAAGGGCCGACCGTGCCGCACGATCTAACGGTGCACCCGTGTCGCTCATGTGCCCCGCTCACCGCTACCCCGCCTATGCCATCTGCGTTCTTGAAGTACTGCGTCGTGATCGCGAGCCCCACGCGGAGGAGACGGCACTCGCGGGCGACCTCTGCGTCTTCGCGGTTTAGCACGCCGGGGCTCTTGCTCGGACGCGTCACCACGAGACACAGATCCGGATCCATGAACCGGTCGTGCCGCAGCTCACCCAGTTTGGTTTTCCAGAAGTCGTCGAGGCTCACGGGGGGAACGCGCGTGAAAGATCCGACGTTCGTGCAAACCGTCTCAATTCGGTGCCAGACATTGCCGCCGAGCGCGATGATGGCAAACTTGTGCCCGGGTGGAATAACCAGCGGTTGGGTTTTCACATGTCCCGCTTCGTCCGCGAGCCCCGACATCGCCAACAAACGCTCGGACCACGAGGCCGCAATCGGTGCAATTTCCGATCTGCGAGTGTGGTCATACTGAATGGCCTCCCAGTCGCGCAGCCATTTCACAACGAGTCGCTGTAGTGCAACGAGCTGCTCCGCATCCTCCGGAACGACGTTACCCGCTGTCCATTCGACGAAATATCGGGTCTCGTCTATGACGCCGCGAACGATTTTCGGGTCGTACGCTTGCCCGGCGAATGTGTTGATCCGGTCGAGGTTCGCTGCTATCGCACCGAGACGATGTCGGGAATCGTCTCGGCTAAACCCTGGTCTATCGGACGTCTTGATGGTCATGCAGTTGCTCCGAACACGCGGCGCACAATGCTCTCCACTCTTCGACGGATTTCCGGATCCTCGATACGCAAGGAACGATTCCCTCGACTCGGCCGGATATTTATCAATGAAGTGAATCCAACCGTCTGCGACACCGGATCCCAGTCGGCACCCCAAACGTCCTCTTGAACGCTTCCGTCTGCCAACAATTCACCTTCGCAGTCGGCGTGCATTTCTCCGCCGCCCGCGACAATCTCACGCTGAATATCGACGGCGAGCTTGATATACGTCTTGAGCGATTGCTGCATTTCTTCGGTCTGCTGCGCTGTCACTCTTGCTCGTAGAATGTGAATCGGCATGGCGTTATCCTTGAGAGTTCGACGTTCTTGAAAGGCGCTCCAGTATACTGCCCGCCACTTTAGCCCGCAAGCCGCGCCGGCGCTGGACAACATTACCTGCGTGTGATAACTCTTCCGCTTTCCCCGAGGAGTCTTCGTGAACGTTCGTGGCTTCGTCCACCTGCTCGTCGTCTACATCGTCTGGGGAAGCACCTACCTCGCCATCCGCATCGCCGTCCGGGACGGCTCGGGGTTCCCGGCGTTTGCCATGGCCGGCACGCGCGTCCTGGTCGCCGGCCTCATCCTGCTCGCCTGGGGCGCGCTCGCGCGCAAGTCGCTCAAACCGACCCGGCGCGACGTTCTGATCTTCATTTCCTCCGGCATTCTGCTCTGGCTCGGCGGCAACGGCCTGGTGTCGTGGGCGGAGAAACGGGTCGAATCCGGGTACACGGCGCTGCTGGTCGGGGTCGCACCGATCTGGACGACGATCGTCGATTCCGTGATCGACCGTCGCCCACCCACGTGGCGGTTGATCGGCGCCCTGTTGATCGGAATCTCGGGGGTGGCGGTGCTGAACGCGCCGGTCATGCTCCACGGTTCGCATGCGGATATCGTCGCGGCGGCGGCGCTCGTCCTGGCGGTGATGAGCTGGGGCGTCGGCTCCATCATTCAGAAGCGCCACCCGGTGTCGGCGGCGGCGGAGGTCAGCTCCGGCTATCAGCTCCTCTTCGGGTCGGTGGCGCTCCTCGGCGCCGCCGCGCTCAGCGGCGAGCCCCGTCCGACTCCGACGCCGCACGCGATGCTGGCGTGGGCGTACCTCGTCATTTTCGGGTCGGTGCTCGCGTTCACGTCGTTCGTAAAGGCGCTGCGCCTGCTGCCGACCCACGTCGTCATGACCTATGCGTACGTGAACCCGGTGATTGCCGTCATTCTGGGCTGGTTCATCCTGCACGAGCCGATCACCCGGTGGACGATTGCCGGCTCGACGCTCGTCATCCTAGGGGTGGCCGGGGTGTTTCACGAGCAGCGCCTGATCGCAGCGCGGCGCGCGCGCACGGCGGCCGCCCCCGCGAAATAGGTGCCCTCCCGTGGTCCGCCGCGACCAAGGTTCGCATCACGCCGGCGATGACGACCGGCGCTCGATCCTGGTCGTGACACCGTGGAAGCAACGCTGGGAAATGGGGGGCGGCGCGGGCCTGGCCGACGATTACTACTTCATTCGTACCTTCACCGCTGCCGGTTTCGACGTGCATTATCTCTCCCCGCGCAGCGGCGAACCTCCTGACCTCGCGCTCCCCGGTTACTACGTCCATAGCTACCCGAATTTCTTCGACGCCACCGCCGCGTGGCCCACGCCGCTTCGTCGGCTGCTCTGGCCACTGTTGTTCGCGGCGCTTGCCGGCGGACAAGCCCTGGTGGTTTCGCGGCAAATCCGCCCCAGCCTTGTGCTCGCGCAGACTCATCTCGCCGCGTGGGTCGCATGGTTGACGGCGTCGCTTCGCCGGGTGCCGTCCGTGGTCAAGCTGTTCGGCGTGATGGACCTCGTTCGCACCGACTGGCCGCGGCCGACGTACCTGGCCAAGAACCTCGAGGCAATCCTCGCGTTCAAGCTCCCCGTCGACGCGTGGATCATCCTGGACGACGGCACGCGGGGTGCCGCGGCGGCCCGACGGCATGGTATCCACGAGCATCGCATCCATTCTCTTCCCAACGGGGTGAATCTCGCCTGGCAAGAGCATGCCGCCAACGCCGGCTGGTTCCGGGATGTGGCGCGCGTGCCCGAGGGGCACGACGTCGTGCTCTATCTCGCCCGCCTCGCCGACTGGAAGCGGCCGGACGCGTTCGTGCGCGCGGCGGCGCGGGCGCTGCCGCGCCTGCGGCGCCCCGCCCTGTGCGTCGTGGCGGGCAACGGACCGGAGCAGGATCGGTGCGAGGCGCTGGCGCGTGAGCTGGGCATCGCGGATCGCGTCCGCTTTGTGGGACCGATCGCGCACGCCCGCGTCGTGGACGCGCTCGCCGCGACAACTCTGTTCGTGGCGACGAGTCGGCGCAGCAACAAGTCGATCGCCACCTGCGAAGCGCTGCTGTGCGGGGTTCCCGTGGTTGCCTTCGACGTGGGTGGAACCGGCGACGTCGTGCGCGACGGAGCCACCGGCCGCCTGGTGCCCGACGGCAACGTCGAAGCGCTCGCGGATGCGATGGTGGAACTCTTGAACGACAGCGCCGCGCGCGCCGCCATGGGAAGACGCGCGCGCGAGTTCGCGCGGAGCTACCTGGTCGACTGGGAGGAGCGCACCGCCATGGAGGTGGACATCATCCGGCGCCTGACGCAATCACGAGCGGGTGGCGCCGGATCGTAGAGTGGGTGGCGCGAGGTCCGCCCGACCGACGTGCGCCCTGTCGGCTCTGCGCCCGCTTCGCTCGGCTTCCCTCCGGTGGAAGGCAGAGGTTTGATGACGCGTTAAAGCCCCGGCGGGTGATCCTCGCTCGCTCCTGCGCGAAGGACCTCCACGGCGCACATCGGTCAGGCGCAAGCGGGTGGCCCCGGCGCTCGCTACAATTTCGGCTCCGCGTTGTCTCGCGCGTGGACGCCACGGCGCATCGATGCCATCCGGGCTTCAATTCCTTCGAGAATCGTCAGCACGATCAGCACCATGAACGACAGCGCGATCGCCGCGCCGTACTTGCCGAAACCGATCGAGGCGCCGATGGAGGCCAGCGCCCAGATCACCGCCGCGGTCGTGAGACCGGTGACGTGACTGCCGCGGGTCATAATCACGCCCGCCCCGAGGAAGCCGATCCCTGTCACTACCTGCCCCAGGACGCGCATCGTATCCGCGTGTTCGCCCGAGATCACGACTCCGAGGCGGATGAACACGTGCGTGCCGAGACAGATCAGAACCGCGGTACGCACGTCCAGCGGCTTGCCGCGTAGCTGGCGCTCGAGTCCCACGATGGTTCCGCACGCGAGCGAAACCAGCACCGGAACCCAGAAGGACAACTGGAGTGGAGAGAATTGTTCCGTCACCGTTTTCAACCTCCCGGTTCAGTGGCCAGCCTCGTCGCCCCAGAGCTCCTTCAGGCGCCGGTCGCGGCCGCAACCGCTACGGTAGCGATGATACTCGTCGGGGTCCTTGGTATAGAAGTCCTGATGATATTCCTCGGCCGGATAGAACGTGCTCGCCGGCGTAATCTTCACCGCCACTTCACCCAGCTTCGCCTCGACGTTTTTCTTCGATTTTTCCGCGAGCCGTCTCTGACCGGCGTCGTGGTAGAAGATCTCGGGACGGTACTGGTTCCCCCAGTCGCAGAACTGGCGGTCGCCCGTGGTCGGGTCGATATTGTGCCAGTAGACCTCCAGCAACCGTTCGTAGGTCACCTTCGACGGGTCGTACTCGATCCGGACCGATTCGCAGTGCCCCGTCTTTCCCGCGGAGACCTCGTGGTAGGTCGGATCCTTCTGCTGCCCGCCGGTGTAGCCCGAGGTGGTCGAGATCACTCCCTTGACGCCGTCGAACGGCGCTTCCATGCACCAGAAACACCCTCCCGCGAACGTGGCGACGGCGGTTTTCTTCTCCGCCTTGCCGTACCCGGCGTTCGCGACGCCGGCGATCCCCCAGAGCGCCGACGCCAGCACTACCGCCCTTCCTGCTCGCATACTCGGCTCCTTCCGGATATCTCCACCCCGTGCGCATGGTCGTGACGCCGCATTGGACGTCCCCCCGTGACCGCGATTACAGCGTCAAAAACGGTCGCGCAGTCGCTCGTGGAGGTAGCGCCCGAACCGTTCGGCGCCCTGCGGCGTGTTGTGAACCGCGTCGTAGAAATCGTCCGCCTGCCAGACCATCTCGTTCGCCGCGTCGATGCACACGCCGCCCGCTTCCCCGCACACCTCCATGGTGGCACGACCAAACGCCTGCATGAGGTAGTACAGATCCACGCCGTTGATCTCCGCGCCGTCGTAGGGTTCGAGCGTCGCGCGACCCTCGGGTGTTCCGTCCGCGCGGACGCGATACACGCAAAACGGCTGGGTCACGAATACAGGCGTCGCTCCCAGCCCCTTCGTCCGTTCCGCGATCGTCACGAGGCGGGCGCGGAAATCCCGCACCCGCCGGGCGGCAAGCGCGTCGTGGTCGGGGATCAACGGATTCGTCGTCCACTCCCAGGCTGAAAAATCTTCGTAGTGGTGGGCGAGCCCATAGACGCGGCGGGCTTCATAGGTGGACTTGAGCGTCCTCACAACGTGGTAGATCGCGCTGCTCTCGCGCACGTGCGTCTTCCAGGTGGTGCGCTTGTCGCGAACCAGGTCGTCGTAGTCGCTGCCCGTGTCCTTGAAGACGTCGTTGGCGCCGATGTAGAACAGGACATACTTCGCCTTCAAGCCCGGCACGTTCGGAAACCACCATTCGAAATCCTTGATGTGACCGTACGTCGACTGACCGTCGACTCCGGCGTTCACCACGCTCACGCGCTTTCCCTCCGCCGCGAACTCCCGCGCGATCACGTCCTGCCACGTGGCGCCGTCGGTGATGAAGCGTTGGTCGGTGGCGCTGCCACCGATGGTCAGAATGTCGATCTCCCCGGGAGAGTCGTAGCTGCCGCGAAAGCCGAACGCATCGCGGGTATAGGTCACGGAGTTGGGCGCCGGGTAGAGTGCGCTGGCATCGTAGCGCATGGTGCGGTCGCGAACGAGGTTCAGCCGGTTGATCCGGTTGGGGCGAACCCAGCTGCCGAAAGCGAGTTCGAGGATGACGAGGGCGACGGCCAGCAGCGCGACGTTCACCAGCACGAGGCGAAGAATCTTCGGTCTACCGGCCACGCGCGCCATTGTAGCCGAACTGGCGCGTGGTGCGAAGGAGCTGCTCTCCGGGCGATATGTCGGACTCCGCGCGGATGTGGGGACGGACGGCATGTCGGGCGAAGTGCGATTTCGCGAGTCGCGCGTACCAACTGTGCGCGCGAGCGCATGAGCGCGGAGTCCGCTATGCCGTCCGGACCAGCCGAGTGGGCAAAGAAAAAGCGCGGAGCTGTTTGGCCCCGCGCTTTTCCGATTTTCGGATACGTCCGAACGTCGCCGACTAGTAGCTGCGACGGCCGCCGCCGCCGAATCCACCGCGGTTGAAACCGCGATCGACCCCGCGACCACCCTCGGTCTTGGGACGCGCCTCGTTGACGGTGATCGTGCGCTGATCAACCTCGCGGTTGTTCAGTTTCTCCACAGCCGCCTGGGCACCCTCGCTGGTTTCCATCTCGACGAAGCCGAAGCCACGCGGCCGGCCGGTCTCACGATCCGTTACGATCGAGACCGACGCAACCGGGGCGACCTCGCTGAACAGCTGCCGGAGGTCGTCTTCGGTGGTGGCGAAATTCAGATTACCGACATAGAGTTTACGATTCATTGTGCTAGATCCTTTCGAACATGACTCGAGTGGAAGACCATTCCTCCGCTCGTTTGCTAGCGCTCAAACACAAGACTGGGGTCGCTGACCTGAAAAAGGATGGGCGATACGCGGCTCAGAATGAACGCAGACTGATTAACTGACAGAAGAAAGCATATAGGGTTCCCAAAACCGTGTCAACCCCAATTCCGCGTGGCGCTATCGCCAGTAGTCCGCCCAGCGACGGTCCACGCGGCGAACGGTGTCCGGATCCGCGACGACGGGGTCGGGATAACCCGGCTTCCAGGTCGCGTCGATCCCGGTAACTCCTTCGTAGGAGGGCTGTACACCGTTCATGGCCACGCGGGTGAACATGAGGTCGCGCGCGGGGTCGAACCGGGTGAATATGCCCCAGATCGTATCCACGTCGTCATCCAGGTTTACGTCGGGGCTCACGACCGCGATCATCTTGACCGATGCCATCGCGGGCGCGGTGACCAGCGCTTGCAGGACGCGGCGGCCGAGGTCGTGTTCGATGCGACCGACCTTCACCACGAGCAGCGTGTCTTCCCAGAGCCTCCATTGTTTTACTTCCGGGACGATCTCCGCGGGGTCGCGAACTGTCGCCCCGCCGGTCGTCGCGGCGCCCGGCGAATCGCCGAGCGGCCGCCCGCCGGAGTACTGGGCCCGGCTCCCGGTCGCGTCGAGGATCATTCGGCTCCCCAGGTGCATCTTGAAGCTGGTGAAATCCAGCGTGTCGAGGGGCGCGCGCGAGATGAGGTGGAAGTTCTCGCGCGGGTCGTAGTGGCGGCGGATCGCACCCAGCACCTCGCGAAAGCTCCGCGCGTTCACCGCGCGGTCGACGAGCACGACCACCTTGCTCAACCCGAGCTGGCCCTCCCCCAGGAGCCCCATCGCGGTGCGAATCGGCTCGCGCGTATAACGCCCCTCCACCGACGCGACCAGCAGGTTGTGAAACCCCGCCTCGTAGTACGCCCACACCTCTCCCACTTCGGGGCGCATCAACCGGATCAGAGGCCCGAGAATCATCTGGGAGGCGTCGCCCATGTAGCGATCCTCCTGCGGCGGCTTTCCCACCACCGCTGCCGGATAGATGGGACGCCGCCGGTGGGTGATCGCGCTGACCCGGAACACCGGAAAGTCGGCGACGTCGCAGTAGTGACCGAAGTGGTCCCCGAAAGGCCCCTCGGCGCGGCGCTCGAACGGCGGCACTGCTCCCTCCAGCACGAACTCCGCGTCGGCCGGAACGTCGAGGTCGATCGTTTTCGCGCGGACGAGTCGTGTCCGCCGCGCGCTCAAAATGCCCGCGAATGCAATCTCCTCCAGCGCCTCGGGCAACGGAAAGATGCCCGCGAGCATCAGCGCCGGGTCCGCCCCCAGAGCCACCGCCACCGGGAGCGCGGACCCCGCCTTTTCCGCCTCGTGGTAATGGAAGCCGCCGCCCTTGTGAATCTGCCAGTGCATTCCGGTCGACGTGGAATCGAACACCTGCATCCGATAGATGCCGACGTTGCTCTTCCCTTTCGACGGATGCCGCGACACGACCAGCGGAAAAGTGATGAACGGTCCGGCGTCCTGCGGCCAGCACGTGATGACCGGGAGCGCGCCGAGGTCGGCGTCGGCCGCGACCTCCTGGCTGGCGGCGCGGCGCGTTCGCGTGGGTCGAAACGCCAGTAGCCGCGGGAGCATGTCGCGCGCGCCCCACAGCCGCGACGGCGACGGCGGATTCAGTTCTTCCGCGAAACGAACGAGGCGTTCGCCGAGTGCTTCCGGGTGCATCCCGATCGCGCGCTCGATGCGCGCGAAACTCCCGAAGAAGTTGATCGCCAGCGGGAACCGCGAGCCCGTCGGGTGCTCGAACAAGAGCGCCGGCCCCTGTTCGCGCACCATGCGCCGGGCGATCTCGGCGATTTCGAGCCGACTATCGACTTCCACGCGCACACGCTTGAGATCGCCCCGCGCTTCGAGGTCGGAGAGGAACGCGCGCAGATTCGAAAACGGCATGGTGGACACTCTATCGCCCGCCCCGGGCAGGGCGCACCCTCGATTTGCCAGCCGGGCGCCGGCGCCGCACAATGCCGTACCAGTCCCCGACTGGCCCGAGCGGTCCGCTTCCCTCTCGTCCCGCTAGCTAACTTATTGTTTCTCAAGGTGGTTGATAGTTCCGCGGGAACTCGAACCCGGGTGCTGGCCCCGCGCTTGCACTGACCCGGCCGTCCCAAACCGATGGAGGCCGCGCGGGGAGGATTCAAGCCGCATCGGAAGCATACGGCCACGGGCGGGATCAATCAGGAGGTTCAGCGGAAATGAAGAAGCTTGTTGTATTGGTAGCCATGTTGGCTGCCGCGTCGCTCGCCGCGTCGAGCGCAGTCGCCGGCCCGCTTCGCGCGGTCGGCTTCGAGGCTGGCTATGTGAGCCCGGATTTCAACGGCGTCCAGGACGCCAGCGGGACCTGGGTGGCCGGTGTGTTCATGGACTTCGGCCTGCCAGCCACCAATCTGTATATCAATCCGTTCGTCAACTACTGGAACTGGTCGGACGGGACCGGCACGTCCGAGGTTTCGTTCAGCGACTGGTCGATCGGCGCGAATCTGAAGTTCACGATTCCGACGTCGGCGGTCCGGTTCCAGCCGTTCGTAGCCGCAGGCGCGGCCGCCCACATGACGAACGTCACGCAGGAGTCGCTCAACTTCGACGAAGGCGACACCAAGTTCGGCTACCAGTTTGGTGCCGGCTTCAAGATGGGTGTCAGCCAGAGCGCGAGCCTCGTTGGCTCGGGCTGGTACTCCGGCGTCGAAGATGCGAACAACTGGTCGGCCCGCGCCGGCCTGGCGTTCAGCCTCTAGTCGGGTCTCAACGCCCCTGATCGACACCGGTCGAAAAGGAATCGCCCCGCGACGGCAACGTGGCGGGGCGATTCTGTTTTGTCGGATACGTAATCACGCGCGAGCGTCGCCGTGTCAGGGGTCGGAGCGCGAATCACGAGGCGCGCTTTCAACTATCGCGCGCGAAGTGCCTGAGCGCGGAGTGCCCCTGACCGGCGGCGCCTGGTCGCCTATTCGTTCGACGGCTCGGTTCCCCATCGATGGAACAGAGAGTTCTCGATGCCGAGGCGGTCGAGGATGCGGCCCACGATCATGTCGACCAGATCCGCAATCGTCCGGGGCCGGTGATAGAACGCGGGCATCGCGGGCAGAATGTCGGCGCCGGCCTGTCGCAGCGCCAGCATGTTGCGCAGGTGGACTTCCGAAAGCGGCGTCTCGCGCGGCACGACCACGAGTCGCCGGCGTTCCTTGAGCATTACGTCGGCGGCGCGTTCGATCAGGTTGGAGGAGACGCCGTTCGCGACGCGCCCGAGCGTTCCGGTCGAGCACGGGACGATGGCCATCCCCGCGCACGGAAATGACCCGCTCGAGATCGGCGCGGCGAGATTCATCGGGTCGAAGAGGCGGAGCTCTCCAGTAGCCAGCAGCGGGCCGGGGGTCGCTCTCTGCTCATGCGCTTCGCGCGCGACAGTTGAAAGTGCGCCTCGCGAAATCGCATCGACCGACCCCCGGCCCGCTGCGGTGCTCTCGAGCGCGCCCAGGAGTGAGGCCTGTTTCTCGCGGAGCGTCGTGCCCAGGCGGATTCCACACTCGATCTGCAAGACCGTCTCTCCCGCCGGCGATACGACCGCGTGCACGTCGTGTCCGGCGGCGACGAGGGCCTGCAGGAGCCGGATCGCGTACGGTGCGCCGCTTCCTCCCGTGATTCCAACCGCGTAGCACGCCATGTCAGACCACCGTGTCGAGGGCGATCAGGATGAAGAGTCCGACGCTCACGACGCCGTTGGTCGTGAAGAACGCTGCGTTGACCTTGGAAAGATCGCCGGGTTTCACGATACGGTGCTCATAGGAAAGCAGGAGCGAGGTCAGCAGCGTCCCCAACCAGTACCACGCGCCCGCACCCAGCAACAGCCCGGCGGCGATCAGGCACACGATAAATCCGGCGTGCGACCATTCGGACACCAGTAACGCCCGCTTGAGACCGAAATTCGCCGGCATCGAATGCAGGCCTTCGCGGCGATCGACCTCGACGTCCTGGCAGGCGTAAATGATATCGAATCCGGCCACCCACAACGCGGCGCCGACGCCGAGAATAATCGCGGCAGGCGGCACCTCGCCGGTGACGGCGATCCAGACCGACGTCGGCACGAGGAGGTACACCGCGCCGAGAAAGAGATGCGAAAACGGGGTGAAGCGCTTCGCGTATGGATACACCACGACGGCCGCCACCACGACCGGCCACAGACGCCTGCACACCGGGTGGAGCTGGTAGGCGGCGACGATGAACAGGGCGAGGGCGGCAGCGGTGAAAACGATCGCTGCCACGCGGGAGAGTCGCCCGGCCGGGATCGCGCGCGAGGCAGTTCGTGGATTGCGAGCGTCTACTTCGGCGTCGATGATCCGGTTGGCAGCCATGCCGACCGTCCGGGCCGCGACCATCGCCACCGTGATCCAGATAAGCGTACTGGCGGTCGGCCACCCGCGAGTTGCCAGGAACAGCGCCGCGTAGGCGAAGGGAAGCGCGAACACTGTGTGCTCGACGCGGATCGTCTCCATGAACTCACGTAATCTATTCATCTGTAATTATCTTAAACAGAGAAATTGACAATCAGAATTCGTTGAAATGTTGACAAAGCCGCGCTGGTAATATTGACAATAAAGTGACGCTGCGTTGACAATTCATGTTCTGCGACGCCATACGCCACGCGATTCCTGTTGACAATACATTCCGTCACAGCCTACAACCCGGCGAACGGTATGGAACGCTCGCGCACACGACTGATTCACGAGTTCATCCTCGACTACGTCTCACAAGACGGCGTGGGGGTCGCGGCCCGAATCGCGAGAGCATACGGGATTTCCCGCCAGGCCGCAAACCGGCATCTGGACGGGCTGATCGTGGACGGCGTGCTGATGGAGAGCGGCAGCACCCGTGCAAAGCGCTACGAGCTGCGGCCCACCGGCGCGCTCACCCGGGAGTTCCGCATCACCCCGGTGCTGAATGCCGATCGGGTGTGGGGCGACCACATGGCACCGATGCTCGCCGGCGAACGAGACGCGGTCCGAAATCTCTGCCGCGCCGGTTTTAACGAGTTGGTCCGTAGCGCCTTGTCGCGCGCGGGTGGTTCCTGGCTGACGATGTCGGTGTCAACCACCGCCCGTCACATCGACCTCGCGGTCTCCGACGACGGGCAGGGCATCTTCGTCGCGCTCGCCGGCCACTTTGGTGTTCCGGCGCCGCGCGACGCCGCCGAGGAGCTGGCCCGTCGGGCCCGTACGCGCGCGGCCGATCACCCCGCGGCTCGTCTGGTGCTGCTGGCAAGGAATTTCGAGTGGTTTGCCGTGCGCTCAACGGGTGTCGAGCTCTTTCACGGGGCGCAGAGCAATCAGTGGGTGGTCCGGGAGGCCAGCGCGGTGGTGGGAACGACGATCACGCTCCGATGTCGTCGCGAATCTCGCGACAACGCTCAAACGCCTGCTCCACTTCGTCCACGCTCAACCCCTCGGCGACCCCGCGCCCGACCTCGAGAAAGAACAGTTCGGTCGTAAGCGCGTCGTGGATCGTCGCAGCGAAGATCGCGCTTTGCGTCCAGAACGCTTCTCGCACCCGCGTGGCGTCCAAAGAAAGATCCGCCAGAAGAGCCTCCCGCGCATCCGCCACCATCCGTAGCCGCGTCGTCGACTGAACGACGCGCCGCCGCGGGGTCTGGGCCGAAGCGGCCGCGCGCGCGTCGACCGGCCAACCACCCGCGATAACCAGAACGTGGATGCCTCGGCCGCGTGCCCGCTCGATCTCGTCGGCCAGCTTCTCGATGAGATCGCCGGGAGCGTCGGCCAGAACCACGCGGCGGGCCGAAGCCAGGAGGCGCCGTGCTCGATCCATGAGCTGTTCGGTGGTTCCCAGCGAGTAGAGGCGCTCGTCATCCTTGTCCGCATGCAGTGACGCCAGCTCCCTAGCGGCCGACGCCTTTCGCTCTGTGAACTCACGCTCGAGCTGTCCGAGCAGCTCGTGCGGCGCCATCGCGCGAAAGAGTGGGGCAGCGGATCGATCCCGAACCACCGCGCCCTTGCGCTCCAGGCTCTCCAGTGCGCGGTACACGTTGGCGGTCGGTTTTCCGACTCCGCGCGCGACTCGATACCCGGTGGCCGACGGATTGGCGACGAGATAGGTGTAGGCGAGCGCCTCCATCGGGGTAAGTCCAAGCTCCTGGAGGCTCGTTTTCTGGTTCATAGCTGCCATGGCTACTACTAGCGATGCCAGCGGTCAAGTCGAGATTATAGTAGCAGCTATAACTACTACTATTGAACGAAGAGCGCGTCACCTCCGAGCCGAGGCGATAACTGCTTGTTCTAGTAGGATTTTACGACGCTTCGCCCGCGGCCCATGCGGGCAACCAACGGAGAAATGGCCGTGAGCACTGGGCGGGCCATCCTGCGAACCAGCTTGAAAGGGACCGACCGGGTAATTCGCCTGGCCCGCAAATGGCGATTCAGCGGCCGTCGACGCCCGCGGGATTCCTACTTAACCCGCCCGATCAACAGCGGCGGCACCGCCAGCGTG
>Ga0137333_1000228_pt1 | contig 15389 bp, 17 predicted proteins | sample EasRivERMLT231_2_FD_102286 | JGI IMG/M metagenome (GOLD analysis project Ga0137333, IMG submission 102286) | Soil microbial communities from meander-bound floodplain in the East River, Colorado, USA - East River MetaG ERMLT231_2 | ecosystem: Environmental > Terrestrial > Soil > Floodplain ... | reverse complement strand
TGTCTCCGATTTTTTTGAGGTAGTTTTCTTTTTGGCGCGTTTTATCTTTTTATCTTTGTCCTCAAGAAATATGCGCGCGGCAGTCTCAGGAGATTGAAGTGGTATGCCTTCTTCTTCAGCCAGATAATGCTGATGATCCAACACCCACAGATATAAATCGCCTTCGGTCTTTTCAGGGAATTCCTTCAAGATGTTCGTATCACGGATCACATTGATGATCGGCATATAAACATGCTCATACCAATCTGCAATGGCTTCCTCTTCCGAAATATCGCGTTTTAGATCGAGCCCCATGAAGTAATGATGTACCGCGATATGTTCGAGCATGCGTTCAAATCCATCGGGTATGGTGAGTTTGATGTTGGCATCTGGCTTTATAGAGTCAAGCGAGGTGCGTTCCAGGAAATGGACCTTATCCTCGAGGATCTCCAGGTCTTCAGGTTTGATGTTGGCAGTGATATTGACGCGAGTGGCACACTCGCGCACTTCCGCGTCGATCTCGACCTGTCCCTGTTCGCGCGCGACAGAAACGCGGTGATGCCCATCGACGACGAAATAGACTTGTCCTACTTTATATAAAACGACAGGCGGGAGGCTGATCTCCTGATAGAAAGCGCGATTGACGCTTTGCCAGCGCTGCGCCAGCGAGTCACTGGCAGGGAGGAAGACGCGGTCAAATTCGTGGTAACGATTCAAACTACCCGCGATCTGATTCACACGCACGGTCTTTATCCCCCGATAAATAGGTCCACCGATGTGCAGCTTTTCCTTGATCTCGTCGTAGGAAAGGAGCGTGGTACGTTGACCGGAAAGCGTGCCCCAGGCGCGGTTTATAAAAGCCTTGAAGCGGGCTTTTTGGAAATCTGCTTTGGCTTGTTCTGAATATTGATCTGACATAATGCTTTATATTTTCATTTGCTTCAAGTCATTGTCATCACCCGTACGGGTAATTTTATGCAAACAATGACTTACGCTATAGATAACTCTAATGTGTGACTTCGAGCACTTTATAGGGAAAGATATTTATGATCTTTGTTTGTCCGCTGGTGGTTTCAGACGGGGAAAGGTTGCGGCGTTGGAAGTGGGTATGTCCGTGAAAATGATAGCGCGGTTTGGTAATGCGGATGAGCCAGTTAATGGCTTTGAGTCCTTGATGTGCCTGGGACTCTTCGTCATGAATACCAAATGGCGGTGAGTGTGTGATGAGTATATCGAGTGCGCGCCCATAGTTCATTTTGTTCAAGAGTAGGCGTGGTAACAGTTGAAAGGCTCTAAAGTAGGATTCTGTCTGGGTGTATTGATTCGTTCCATCAGGTCGATAGAGAATCGAACCTCCCAAGCCGCCGATCAAAAATGTTTTGTAGCGAACCAGCTTCAAGTCCAGGTTTGAGCCGCCTTGTACGTAAGTCAGCGAATTCTGTCGAGAGTAATTTGGATCATGATTCCCAGGTACATAGTAAAGTGGGACGTTCAAGAAGGATATGAGGTTTTCGAGGTAGGGGTAGGGCAGGTCGCCGCATCCCAAAATTAATTCGATGTCATTGAAGTGCCCGCCAGTGCACAAGCTGTATAGGCGTTCGATTACTTCGTCACTTACTGTCAGAATTTTCACAATGGCGTATTGTGCCCTATAACAGGGTTCCCGACAAGGTGTTTGGAATGAAAAGATAAATACACGAAACTGAAATGTTCCCCGCTTGTAGGTGGTTGTCAAACAAGGGAGTGCAAACTATAATCTAAGTTAGAGGACATTCTGGAAACCAGACTTTTTCCTGATTTATCTGATAATCAGGGCGGAGAACGTAATTCTGCTCCCCGTCAACTTCAGGCCGGGGTAACCCTTGCCAATCGCTATGCGATTCAAGAAGTTGTAGGGCTGGGCGGTATGGGGTCTGTTTATCGCGCGCGCGACATGCACTTTCCAAATGTGACCAAGCTGGTGGCTGTGAAAGAAATGATCAACAGCGCTCCCGACCCGCTTGTGCGCGAAACGATCGTCCAAAATTTCGAACGCGAAGCCAACCTGCTAGCCACACTTCACCATCCATCCATTCCCCGCATTTACGATTATTTTTCATTGGATAGCCGTTCATACCTTGTGTTGGAATTCATCCACGGCAAGGATATGGAAACGATTATTAGTGAGACGAACGGGTTTTTGTCCGAAGAGCAGGTGCTGACTTGGGCAATTGAGTTGTGCGATGTATTGGATTATTTGCACAAGCACAAACCGGATGCGATCATTTTCCGTGATATGAAGCCATCAAATGTGATGATTAATTCGAGCGGTGATGTGCTGTTGGTAGATTTTGGAATTGCCAAATCCTTCCAGTCTGGGATCAAGGGGACGATGATCGGCACTGAGGGCTATTCACCGCCTGAGCAATATCGTGGTGAAGCTACACCAGCAGCAGATATTTATGCCATGGGCGCAACCATCCATCATGCTTTGACGCGTCGTGATCCGCGCCTTGAGCCACCGTTCTCGTTTGCAGAACGGCCTGTTCGCCGGATCAACCCTTCGGTCTCGCCTGAATTGGAAGTAATCATTAATCGTGCTTTGGAATATGATCCTGTGAGTCGCTATAAGAGCGCGCTGGAAATGAAAGAAGCACTGATGGCGGTTGCGCGTAAAACAGGCGTGCTGGTGCGTATGAGCTCTCAGACTGGGCCCATTGTAAAGGCAAGTGGTATTAAGCCGTTGTGGACGTTCAAAACTGAAGATGAAATTCGCGGCACACCGACCATATTTCAAGGTGCGCTTTATATCGGTTCATATGACAACAACCTCTATGCAGTCGATGCAGCTGAGGGCAAGTTCCAGTGGAAATATCCCACGGATGGTGGGATCGTTTCCCGTCCAGCTGTGTTGGATGGAAATATTTATATTGGTTCAGAAGATAAACGCTTGCATGTTGTATCTGCCCGTTCAGGCAAGGTGGTGTGGACGTATTATACGGATGGACCGATCCGCTCTTCACCACGGATTGCAGAAGGGCATATTTTTATTGGCTCAGATGATAACCATTTGCACGCGGTCAATCTTACAACTGGGCGCATGGCATGGCGTTTTGAGACAGCCGACCCCGTGCGTTCAACACCTTTTGTAATGAATGAGCTTGTGTATACGGGCTGTGAATCGGGCGATTATTATGCGATCGACTTTCGTGGTGCGCTAAAGTGGCGTTTTCATGCCAAGCGTGCAATTACCTCCTCTACCATCGGTACTCCGCAAGCGTTATATTTTTCATCGGTCGATGGTACCTTATATGCGCTTGATCCGCGCAATGGATGGGCGATCTGGCGCTATCGGTTAGGAAAAGCCTCCATCAGTTCGCCCTGTATTGTCGATGAGTTTGTTTTTGTGGGCGCATCAGATGGCTTTATGTATGCTGTGGAAGCCAAAAGCTCAAAAGAGATCTGGCGTTTTAGAGCCGAACATCAGGTGAATGGTTCACCAATTATTTATAAAGATTCGATTTATTTCGGTTCGGTGGATGGTAATTTATATTGCCTGGAATATCGAACAGGTCGTCTGCGTTGGAAGTTTGGTACAGAAGGTGCGATCACTGGTACGCCGTTGGTGTTTGACGATGTGGTGTACGTCGGCTCCACTGATCATCAAGTTTACGCATTGCTTGCATAAGGAGCTCTTGTGAATAAAATTTATAACTGGTTATTTGGTCCAAAACCAACTCCTACCAAAACTCTCGATACAGCTAACACTGCACCGCTTACTGACCAACAACTACAATCCATTGTCAGTAATCAGAATCCGCGTTTTGACATGCAGCAACTTATCGCGGCTGGCGGACAATCTGTTGGGAAACAACGTGAACTGAACGAAGACAGTCTTTTAGCTATTACTTCTACGATGGCAGGTAACTCCGGGAACCTGCCTTTTGGACTTTATATTATTGCAGATGGCATGGGCGGACATCAGTTTGGCGAAGTTGCAAGTAACGCCGCGATTCGCACAGTCGCAGGCTATGTGCTCAGAAAGTTCCACTCCTACCTTTTCCAGATCAAGACCGATACCATGGATGAGTCGTTCCAGGAGATCATGCTGGCGGCGGTTAGTGAAGCACAACGCGCCATCCAGCGCGAGGCTCCTGGCAGTGGTACAACTCTGACCGCAGCGCTGGTGTTGGGTCAGCAGATCACTGTCGCGCATGTGGGTGATAGTCGTGCGTATTTTGTGTATCCTGATGGCCGTATTGAAGCCATCACGCGCGATCATTCACTGGTAAAACGCCTTGAAGAATTGGGGCATATTTCTCCTGAAGAGGCAGAGAATTACCCACATCGCAACGTGTTATATCGTGCGCTTGGGCAGGGCGAAATTTTAGAGCCAGATATCTTTACAGTGGCATTTCCGCAACCCGCCACTCTCATGATCTGCAGTGACGGGTTATGGGGCGTGGTATCTGAACAAGACCTGATACGCTCGATCAACGAATCGCCCAACCTTCAGCGTGCCTGCCAAAATCTTGTGACCGCTGCCAATACCGCAGGAGGTCCGGATAACATTAGTGTAGTCCTTGCTCAATTGATCGGATAGTCATGGCTCCTGAGCAACGGGACTATTACGCTGTTCTAGGTGTTGGGCGGGATGCATCTCAAGAAGAAATTAAACGCGCTTATTTTGAAGCCGCGCAGAAATTACATCCAGACAAGAACACCGCCGCTGGGGAAACCGAGCTATTCCTGGGTGCTCAACAGGCATACGAAACACTTTCCAATTCCAAACGACGTACGTTGTATGATGCAACGCTGCCTCCTCAGAAAAAGATATCCCTTCCCTATGACTACACATTGATCTATAGCCGTCCAAATATGGTTCATTTGGATGAGCCGCAGATGTTGTACCTGATCGTGGAATTGGGAGCGCCAGCTGAGGCGCGTCACTCCCCAGCACCACCGCTTAATGTTTGTCTTGTTTTGGATCGTTCCACCTCCATGAAGGGTGAAAAAATGGACGTGGTGAAATCCACTGCCATTCAAGTTCTTCGTAACTTAAGACCGCAGGATATTCTTAGCGTTGTCACCTTCAGTGATCGAGCTGAAGTGATCATTCCGGCAGCGTACCATCAAGACCGCACACGACTGGAGGCACGTATTCAAATGATCCAGCCTTCGGGGGCCACCGAGATCTATCAGGGGCTTGAGGCTGGGGTCAAGGAAGTGATGCGGAGTCTCGATTCCAAGCGGGTCAGCCATATCGTTCTTTTAACTGATGGGCATACTTACGGTGATGAGCAGCAATGTCTGGCGCTGGCCTCCAAGATCGCGGAGCGCGGCATCGGTATCAGTGCCATGGGTATCGGGCAGGAATGGAACGATGTTTTTCTGGATATTCTTGCCACACGGACCGGCGGCAGTAGTGCCTTCATTTCCGAACCAAAAGATATCAAAAAGCTGTTGCTTGAAAAATTTAATGCCCTGGCACAAACATATGCCGATGATGTCATGCTGGAGTTCACTCCCTTGGAAGGCGTTGAACTTTCCTATGCCTTCCGCCTGCAACCAGATCCAGGTCCCATTTTGGTCAATGAATCGCCTTTGCGCCTGGGACCAATATTGCAAGATACTTCCACTCGGGCTATTTTTGAGTACATAATTGAGCCAAAAGCGGTAAAATCAGATGTACTTACATTTTTGAATGGTGCTCTCAGGGTTTTGATCGCTTCCCTACCCAGCCCGGTGCCTGCTCTTCAGATGCAACTTCAAAGACCCGTATCTGACCAGCCTGATGCAGATGCCCCGCCTCCAGAAGTGGTCCAAGCCTTATCGCGCCTGATGTTATATCGCATGCAGGACCGTGCGCGTAAAGAGATCGAAAAAGGTAACATCGACACAGCCACTCGCCATCTTCAAGCACTTGCTGCAAATTTGTTATCACAAGGCGAGCGTAGTCTGGCGCAGACCATTATGCTTGAAGTAGACCACTTACAACAGAAGAACACCCTCTCTGCTGAGGGAAGTAAAAAAATCAATTATGGCACGCGCGCTTTATTTGTTGCGCCGTCAAAGAAGGAGTTTGTTTCATGATTATTTGTTCAAACTGTCAACATTCCAATGTCTCGGGTACCTTTTTTTGTGTGGAATGCGGAGCACAATTGGATGGTGTCGAGACCCTGACTACACAGGCAATCACTCAAGACCAGATTTCAGATGAGCTCAAAAGAAAAGGTACGCGGCCTGAACCTCCATCATCGCCCATCAATAGCTGGATCTCTCTGCATTTGATGGATAGCGGCAAGATCCTGCCGCTCGCCTCACGCAACGAATTTACGTTGGGTCGTCTGAGCGAGGGGCAGCCCATCATGCCTGACATTGACCTGACACCCTATCAGGCCTATGCCTCAGGTGTGTCACGTTTGCATGTTGTGGTGAAACGTGAAGCGAACCGCATTATCATCATGGATCTGGGTTCATCCAATGGAACGTATCTTAATGGTCGCCGCCTTAACCCACATGCCGAAGAGACATTGAACCACGGAGATGTCATTGCCTTGGGCAAACTGAAAATCCAGGTTTTGCTTCGCAACATCTAATCGAAAGGCAAATGTTCATGGCGCTCTCCATTATTCTGCATATTTCCGGTGAATCTTCCATCCTTGGCGAGATCGAAGAACTTCCCAAGCTGACTGATACCATGGTTATTGTCAGCAACCCCCGGTTGCGTGACGGTAAGGATATTCACTATCTTGAACAGAATGTAGTCAAGGTGATCTGGCCCTTGACTCAAATCTCCTTGATAGAAATTCTGGAAAACCAGGAAGAAGAAGACCTGATCGGCTTTGTGAGGGAGTAAAATGCCTGAAGATTTTGACCGCCGGCGCATCCTTGTGGTGGACGATGAGGAGCGCATGGTGCGTTTTATCCGCATGAATTTGGAACATGATGGTTTCCAGGTTGCCGAAGCCTTTAATGGCAAACAGGCGATCCAAAGATTACGCGATGTAACCCCCGACTTGATCTTGCTGGATGTAATGATGCCTGATATCGATGGTTTCGAAGTGCTTGAGACCATCCGTGAGGGCAGCAATGTGCCTGTCATCATGCTTACCGCCAAGGGCGAGGAGGATGATCGCGTGCGTGGACTCGAACTGGGTGCTGATGACTACATCACCAAACCATTCAGCCCGCGTGAAATGGTCAGCCGTGTGAAAGCCGTCATTCGTCGCACTGAGAGTGCCGGCGGCTCGATGCACGATATCATTGAAGTGGATGATCGCCTCAAGGTTGATTTTGATCGCCGTGAAGTATGGCTCGAAGGCAAGCTTGTCAAGCTGCGTCCCACTGAATATCGTTTGCTATATCATCTTGTACAGAATGCGGGCTGGGTTGTAACGCATGATCAGATCCTCGTAAAAGTGTGGGGTTACGAATATCGCGACGAGCCACATTACGTGCGCCTCTACATCAATTACCTGCGCCAGAAACTTGAGAAAGACCCTGCCAACCCGAAATATATTCTCACGGAACGCGGTGTTGGCTATCGGTTTGTGGATTTTAAAAGAAAAAACTAACCCAAAATTTTTGACATAATATAGTTCCTCTACAATTAATCTCTAATACTGTTTTTAAGACGAGCCCATATTTTTCTAATGTGGCTCGTTATCATTTAAAGTGTACACCTGTGATGTCTTAAGGAGCTACCATGACTGTAACAAAGACCGGAATAAAAAAGAACGAAAAGAAAAGTGTTTGGAAAACCTGCAGCCGTGGTCACAAATACCGCGGCAGTCGCTGCCCATATTGTTGGAAAAAAGATAAAGCCACGGCTTCCTGAAAAATTCTGACATTTTTTTTATGTTTGTTTTGCGTTTTTTAAACACAGTTTTTTTATATTAAGGGCATAAATCTCAACCAATAAGGAGGTTGTTATGTCAAACTTAATTCGTTGGGAGCCTGCTCGTGAGATGATGACCTTGCGGGAGGCGATGGATCACCTGTTCGATGACGCGTTCACACGTCCGCTCACCCTCAGGGATGGCTGGTCGGCGCCTGCGATTGATATGTACCAGACTGACGGCGAGATCGTTGTGAAGGCTTCTCTCCCGGGTGTTAAAGCTGATGAGGTGCAGATCAATATCACTGGTGAAGTGCTGACCCTCAAAGGCGAGACCAAGCAGATGGAGGAGAAAAAGGACCAAGCCTGGCACATGCGCGAGCAGCGCTGGGGCATGTTCGAACGTGCAATTGCCCTGCCGACCGAGGTGGTCGCGGACAAGGCGAAGGCTAAGTTCGAAAACGGTATCCTGACCATCACCCTGCCGAAAGCAGAAGAGGTCAAGCCCAAGATCATCAACATCAAAGCTAAATAATCTGAAGTAGGACGAGATATTATCTCGTCCTACGCTTTTAAGTAGATAAATACAAAGTGAAGAAAAGGCATATAGTTCGGAAGCAATTTCCAGCTGAGGCTGAAGCGGGGATTTTGTCCATCAAAATTTGCGAAAAATCGGGTCATCTTGGGGTAAAATCAAGCCCATGCCAAAGCAACCTCCAAAACAACGCATTCTCCTGGTGGATGATCACGAAGTGGTCCGCCTTGGATTGAAGTCTTTATTGGAACGCCATCCGCAATTTGATGTGATTGGCGAAGCGGGTTCGGCGCGTGAAGCCATCGAAAAAGTGGAATCACTCAAGCCAGATGTGGTGGTGATGGATATCCGCCTGCCGGGTACCTCGGGGATCGAAGCCTGCGAGCAGATTGTCAACAACCACCCAAATGTGAAAGTGATCATGCTCACCTCGTATGCTGAGGATGAGATGTTGTTCTCCGCCATCCGCGCGGGCGCATCGGGCTATATCTTGAAACAGATCGGCAGTGATGATCTGGTGAAGGCGCTCGAAGCAGTGGGACGCGGCGAAGCGTTGCTTGACCCAGCGGTCACCCAGCGTGTCTTCCAGGAAGTGCGCCGTGCGGTGAAAGAAGAGGAAGCCTCCGCCTTTGCGCATTTGAGTCAGCAGGAGAAGCATGTGCTGTTATTGGTCTCGGAAGGCAAGACGAACCGTGAGATCGCCAAACAGTTGTTCCTGGGCGAAGGCACAGTGCGGAATTATGTTTCGAGTATTCTCTCAAAGTTGAATGTGAATAACCGCGCTGAAGCCGCCGCCTATGCAGTGGAGCACAGTCTGCGGGAATACATTACGATGTAGTTCTTGAAAATGTATAATCACGGAGTTGCCAAATGGCAGCTCCGTTTTTTTATTCAAGGAGTTGTATCGTGTTTTCTACAAGTATTACAGATGATGTCGTGACCTTGCGTCCGTTTCGATTGGAGGATGTCACGCAATTACATGAAGCAGTGCGCGAATCGCTGACTGAACTCAAGCCTTGGATGAGTTGGGCGCACGATGGCTACTCCTTGGATGAAGTGAATGGTTTCATCAAATTGAATCGCGCCAGTTGGGAGGCAAGCACGCAGTATGGTTTTGCGATCATTGATGCAAAAAATGGAGATGTGTTGGGGAGTTGTGGTTTGAATCATCTTCACCCGGTATATCATTTTTGTAACCTGGGTTATTGGGTGCGGACGTCACGTCACGGTGAGGGAATTGCAGGACGATCAGCGAAACTTGCTGCACGCTATGGTTTTGAACACGGTGGCATCATCCGCGCTGAGGTGGTAGTTGCAGTGGGAAATGAGAAGAGCAGACGTGTAGCGGAGAAGATCAAGGCACACTACGAAGGGATTCTATTAAATCGCATGGTGGTGGGCAAAGCTGTTTACGATGCACATATGTATTCCATCATCCCGCAGGATTTTGGGTTGGAGGCGCGGTTATAAATGGTTAACAGTGATATTTCCAATTCGTTGGCGATTGGCATTGAGATCGGTGGAACAAAGATTCAAGTAGGCATTGGCACAGCAAGCGGAAAGCTATTGATGCCTCCAGTTCGAAGACAGGTAATTCAGAAGAATGGAGCCGACGGAATTCTTCGCGATATCGTAGTCATGGTGGCAGACGTATTGGCTTCCACAGGACACAGCCTTTCTGATATCAACCGAATCGGTATTGGCTTTGGAGGTGTCTTGGATACGAATCAAGGCGTGACTTTAAAGTCCTATCAAATCGCAGGCTGGGATAACTTCCCATTAAAGGATTGGGCAGAAAAGCAATGGGGCAAACCGGTTGTCATTCAAAATGACGCCAGTACCGCCGGGCTTGCCGAAGCTTTACATGGCAGCGGGCGTGGATACAGTCGCGTTTTCTATATGACCATTGGGAGTGGCATCGGTGGCGGCTGGATCGTGGATGGAAAAGTTGATAACGGACAAGGTATCGGTGCTGCAGAAATGGGGCATACCTGGGTCACCGACCCGGCGAATGGAATGCCAGTAGAACTCGAACAATACTGTTCCGGTTGGGCAATTGGTCATCGAGCACGCTTGATTGTTGAAAATAAAAAGTCATTGATGCTTGAAATGGCTAATTCTTTGGAAGCTATCAATGCCAAAATCGTCTACGCCGCGGCAGAACAAGGCGATGATGTCGCGATACAAATTCTGAATGAAACCTGCCAAACATTAGGCATCGCGATCAGTAATGTGATCGCACTTCTGCATCCGGAACGCGTGATCGTTGGTGGCGGTGTGTCGTTGATGGGGCCGCTTTTTTGGAATATATTAAGGAGTGAAGTTGCCGCGCGGTCCATATCTTTGTTTATTTCAAGCGTTGAAGTTGTTAGAGCGGAGTTGGGGGAAGATGTCGTGGTGATCGGCGCGCTGTGTTTATAGTTCGCAGTTCCTTCGAGTAAAGATGATGCACGATGTTAACCTAACATTAAGATAAATTTGTTGACAAAGTTTATCTGGTTATGCTAATATCTACCCACTCAAGTAGGGAGTAGCCACCCACACCGTGGGTCGGTCAGTCGTCAAGACAGAGCAAAGCTCTCGGCTGATCGTACGTGTAATACACACAACTGGCGAGACTACCACGATAAGACCGTGGTGTCTCGTTTTTTATTTCCGAGCATCACGGTAATAAAAAAAGGAGTGTGTATGATGTTTGAAGGACAAATCTGGTTGTGGATCGGCTTTAACCTGTTCGTGTTGGCAATGCTCGCGCTTGATCTGGGGGTCTTCCATCGCAAGTCTCATGCGATTTCAACCAAAGAGGCGATCACCTGGAGCGTGGTGTGGATATCGCTCTCGCTGGTATTCAACGCTATCATCTATTTCTCTTGGGATCGTATGATGCCGGGCAGCAGTTATACAAATAGCGAAGCTGCGCTGGCTTTTTTCACCGGCTATTTGATCGAGAAATCTCTGAGTGTTGACAATATCTTTGTCTTCATATTGATCTTCTCGTTCTTCGCGGTGCCCGCCGCCTACCAGCACCGTGTGTTATTTTGGGGAATTCTCGGCGCGCTGATCATGCGCGGCACTTTGATTGCTGTCGGCGCGGTGTTGCTCGAAAAATTCCATTGGATCATCTATATCTTCGGCGCTTTTCTAATCTATACTGGCATTCGCATGGCACGTCATCAGGACGAGGAAGTGCAGCCAGACAAGAATCCCGTGGTGAAATTCTTCAGACGATTCATGCCTATTACGGAAAACTTTGAAGCAGACAAATTCTTCATCCGCCGCGCCGGAACATTAATGGCTACCCCGCTCTTCCTGATCCTGTTGATCGTTGAGAGTACAGATCTGGTTTTCGCGGTCGATTCGATCCCTGCAATTTTTGCGGTGACTCGGGAGCCCTTCATTGTGTACACCTCAAACGTCTTCGCCATTTTAGGGTTACGAGCGCTCTACTTCCTGTTGGCAAATGTCATGGATAAATTTCAATACCTAAAGCTTGGTCTATCAGCCGTGTTAACATTCATCGGCGTGAAAATGGTGATTGTGGATCTATATCACATCCCGGTTGGTATTTCTTTGATCGTGGTTGCCAGCATCCTCACGATATCGATTGTGGCTTCCCTGTGGAAGGCAAAAAATTCTCCTACTGAAGTAATTGCGGTAGATGCAGAATAACTGTTGATTGATGGTCTGAAAGAAAGGAGTGCGGATGTTTTGTCCGCACTCCTTTTGCGTTGACCTCCACAAATAGCTGGCAAAACGATTGGGCAGGGTCTGGTGTATTTTGCCAGTGCCTGCCCGATATCCGACGAGCGATCACAAACAGACGTCAGCGCTTGCCATTCAATGCGCGCGAAAATAATAACCTTGGCTGATTAAATCAATTGCACTAAGCACTCATGGAGTGGGCGTATTGGTTGGAGTGGGTGTTTCTGTATCTGTCGGTAAAGGTGTCTCGGTAGGGGTGAAGGTTGGTGTGCGAGTCGGTGTGGGGGTATCGGTTTGCGTAGGCGTTGGTGTGCGGGTGAAAGTCGGCGTAACTGTAGGCTTATCACTCGGAGTCGGTGTTGACGTCAATGTGACAGCCGGCAGATCGATCGGACCCGTCAGCCCGAGACCAAGCAATTCGCGAAAGATCCAGCCGCTTTCATATTGTTGAAGCGTTGAGTCGCTTTGATCAGGTGCCACTAGCAGCCAGGTCTCTTCCTCATTGCGTGCCCTGAAGGTGAGGCAGGTTCCCACCGTCAATGGTTCACCCAGCCTCGCATAATTTGTCCCCGGACCAGAACGGACATTGATCGTATTGGCGTATAGTGAGTTGACGCAATATCTCAACACTTCAAAGGGCTGATTGGTTGGCGATGAAGTCAATGTAGGGCTGGCTGTAGTTGTCACAGTTGCTGAGGGGGTGAACGTTATCGTGGCAGAGGCGGTTGAAGTAACAGTCACTGCAGTTAAGGTCACGGTTGGTGTCTTTGAATGAACGATCTCGACAGTGGGTGTTTGTGCGAGCGGGGGAGTTAGGCTGAACGGCCAAAGAAATGCTAGTATAGGAATGACTGCTCCAATAATGAGCGGCACGGCATATTTGCGAAGTGATGACGGGAAAAGCCCCATGGTTTTCTCAGAGGTTGGTGTAACAGGTGGAATGCCGGTATATCTCAATGCGCTGAGCAGATTCTTGAGATTGTCGGTGTAATTCCCTAAAGCAAAATTAACATAGTTAATGGTGTTCAACGCAAAAGGCACGTTGGTTGGAGTAAGCAGGATGGGGATGATTTTCTTGCGCAGGGTGAGTGCCTGGGTGTATTCCTTCTGCACCCATTCAGATTGAATGGAATTTGGTGAAAGCACAACCAGGATATATTGGCTTTCTGCGATCGCCGTGGGGATGGTGCGCACCCAATCATCCCCGCCGCGGAGATCGGTGATATCCCACCAAACATCATACCCAGCCTTTTCGAGGCTCCTGGCGAGTCTGCGGGCGAAGTCCATATCTTTGCGCGAATAACTGATGAAGACCTTCTGCATATTATTTCAACGCTTCAGGCCTTTTCATTGTTCCTGAAACGATTTCCCACTGCCTTACTGCTTAAACATTAGTGGTCGGACACGTCCAACCACTAATGAATATGTTGCTATCAAGTTGTGAGATTGCCTCTGCCTCGGCCATCAATTCGTTCACCTTCCAGCAGAGTGATGCCAGGGACGATAGATCAATCGCCCATGCCAAGTAGTTCGATGACCTGCACGGTGCTGGCATTGAAATCGAGCACGCCAGCCGCGTCGAATACCAGATCGAATTGCAGCCCGAACGGTTGAATGGGATTGGGCGGGAGAATTGGATTAGGCGGCAAAGCCCGGTCGCTGCCCACCACCATCAGAAAAGACGGCACGACAACGCGGAGAGGGTCAGTCGGATAGAGTGGGTCCGTGGGATAGGAAACGCTGCTCTGTCCCGCGCCGAAGGCGATGTAGGGAATGCTGGTATCCGTCGTCGCGGTCACGCCCGCCGCCGGGAGATTAGCAGATACATCCACCTGCACGTCACCGGAGGAGAGGGATGTCCAGTGTGCTACGATGTGAACCAGTCCGTTGAGGTGGATGGTGCTATTGGGGAAGTTGCCTGCGAAGGGCATCCATCCGGCGGAGACTTGGGCAGAGGGTGCGGCTTGGGCAGGGTGTGTCCCCGCAACGCCTATGGCGAAAGCGAGGATCAGCAAAGCGGTCATACCGATGGACAGGCTTTTGAAAAATTTTGTTCGTAACATAGTGATCTCCTTTTGGTTATTAATGTTCGCTGCTTACGTTTGGATTGAACGGGACAAATATGCCCAGTGAATACCCATTCCGCTTGATCTCATTCTCTGATACATGCAGATATGACTCCGCCTCCCTATGTATCGTGAAAAAACGCATCCATTACCGGCGCGATATTCTCAGGTATGTCCTCGCCCCACGCACCGCCATTGATGGTGTCGCCGGTTTGATTGCCTGTCGAATCCAATTTGAAAAAGACAGGAATGCCCTCGAATTGGAAATCGTGCAAGTCGCTATCTTCCCAGCCCCATTCATCAACATCCAATCTGATGATATACGTGTCGGCGTAAGCGTCGAGAATCAATTTGTTGTTTTCTTTGATTGCTTTATTAATCGCCTGACAGGGCGGACACCAGGTCGCGTCGAATTCAACTACAGGAATTCGACCAAGCGACTCAGCTTTTTGCGCCTCATCCGCAAGCAGAGATTGCAGGTCGCCATCTTTGGTGTGCAGTCGTACGATAGTGAATCCGGTCGGGACAGGATCTTCGTAATTTGCAGTTCCTTGGGGGCGAAAATTACAGGCTACCAGACTCATCCCTACAAGCAGTCCTACAAACAGTAGTGTGATCTTTCTTTTCATGTTCGTTCTCCTTTGTTCTTCATTTACTCTTGAGCATGTCTGCCCCTGGGATTCGAAGGGAAACAACTTTTCCTACAACGGGTGGTTTACATTGAACGGCGCTGCAAGCCATGTAAGTGATTTTGAGTTCATCGTCCACCCAATCATCTCCGGATAGAAGCCGCACAGGAAGGCTCAATGTTACTGGTCCAGTTGGATACACAAGCAACTCTTTCGGTTCAAAATCTGGTTCCTGAGCTACCAGACTTTCAACCAATTCGCCCATGGCCTCCATTCGAGAGGCGGATGTCAATTCCAGCGAGGTCGGTCGGCCCAATCCATTGACTCCCGTAAGAGGGATGTCTTTACTGTATAAGTGATACCCATCCGGCGGCGTGAACGTTGCTGATAATACATAGTCCCCTGCGGGCTCGCGCTCCAACAGAATGGATACCTGTACATAGTTTTCGGTAAAAGAAGCCAATGCTATGGGTTGACTGGGAGCAGGCGTGCAAGAAACATTGGTCGTCAGGAGCCATATGATCAAAAATAAAACTCTTAGATAGTGTTTTGAAAATGGTCAGGTAAACTTGTAGGTGTGAACAGACAAGCCTACCCGACCGATTTGAATGATACTCAATGGGCGCTAATTGCGCCACTCCTGCCGAGGCGACAAAGTA
>Ga0137333_1000225_pt1 | contig 15450 bp, 4 predicted proteins | sample EasRivERMLT231_2_FD_102286 | JGI IMG/M metagenome (GOLD analysis project Ga0137333, IMG submission 102286) | Soil microbial communities from meander-bound floodplain in the East River, Colorado, USA - East River MetaG ERMLT231_2 | ecosystem: Environmental > Terrestrial > Soil > Floodplain ... | reverse complement strand
ACTGTGAAGGTAAAAGAGCAGGTGCTTGCCGAATGGTCCGTCAGGCGAGTTGGACACGCGCAGCAAATCCGCCAAAGATAATCCTTCACTCACCAGCGTGTAATATGCCTGCCGCACCAAATAGGGATGTCCGCCTACCAGAGACATCAACGTAGCAACATCCTTCGGTTGGAGCGGACTGCCATGGCGTTGATTCAAATCAGTAATTTGATCGAGGCTGAAGTCCTTGAGTCGAATCGTCAGCCCTACGTTGAACGGAGACAAGTTCACATCGTCAATCAGCAAGTAAGGATGAGTGGATATCACCATCACCAGGTTGAGTTTGCGCCAGTCTGCATCGAAGGCCCGCCGCGAATCCCAGGCGCGCAGCAGAGCGAAGAAGTGCTTTTGATATTCGGCGCCGAGCAGCAAGTCGGCTTCATCAATCGCCAGCAAGACCGGATGATCGAAGCGCTGCAACATTTCCTGTTGTATGAACCGGTTGAAGGTTTGGGCCGGGTTGCGCGCCGCCTGCCAGTATCGATCCACCACATCCCATTCCAGGTCGAGCTGCTCGGCAATCGCCTCCGACAGAAAGCGCAGGAAACTCGTCAAGTTTTCACTGCTCACTTCATCCACCAGGTGGAAATCCAGGTATATGATCTTGCCTTGTTCGCCCTGATAAGCATTAATGGCATGTGTTAATAGAGATGTCTTCCCGGTCTGGCGCCCAGCATGGATGGTTGTGGTAGTTCCCTGCCCAGCGAGTTGGTGCCGAAGTTGAGCGTCGGCAAGGCGTTCTATATAGAAAGGGGATTGTGACCGGACCGCCCCTGCAGGTGCTTCTAAAGCCGCCCAGGGTTCAAAACGGATCTGGGGCCGCGGGATGGAACTTGATGCAGATTCCATTTTCGCGAATTCGTTCAATAGCTCGAGTTCGTACTCATACCGAGCTATCTCTTTCAACTCTGCGAAATTCGGGTTTTTGGTGGCTTTCAGCAGCTGGTTAACTTCCTCAACATTCAGGCACAGTGCCTTGCCCAGCGCTACAATTTGATACCAGTGCCTAGGATTTTCGACTTCCCCGTTCACCCACCGGTAAAGGGTTTTGCGCGAGAGATTTGCCAGGTTGGCCAGTTGTTCCACAGACAGATTACGCCGCTTGATGAAAAACTGGATAAGTTCAGGAAACGTAGCCGCCATGCTGCTTATATTAAAGCATTCAGCGCAAATTGACCATACCTTATTGCCGAACGACACATGAATGACACACCCGTATTCATATATTCATTCATCTTGTGGGGAAGAACCATGGTGGAATATCCAATCACATATGTAAGTGCTAATTTTCGGCAGTTGGTCATTATGACGAGGTTTGACAATTGCCCGCCATGCTATTTCCGGTATCAGAATCTCCCGACCTGTCGTAAAATAAAAGCACTAAGTTGTCATTAGAGTTATTCCTGTAAAGTAGGAGGATGGGATGGCCCTTATCATGACCGCAATTTTGGCTGTTGGCTCTGCTTGGGCGGTTAATGGCGTTACCAAAGCCAGCGAGCAGCTTCTTGTGGATGCCTACAGCAAACTCCAAGAGCTACTGGAAAAAAATTCGGTTCAAAAAGTAAAGTTGTCAAAGCCGTGAAGGATTTGGAAGCTAATCCCAAATCCGAAACTCGCAAAGCGGTGATGAAAGAAGAAGTGTTCAGCCTGACCAAATTGATCCAGAGACACCTTATTTTGGTTTGGAACATCGGCCACGAAAATCCATGGCATTATCTGATTGGGGAAATGCCAGTGAAGTGCAAAGTACAAAATTGGGTTTCAAAGAAGGCGAAATTCTTTTTGGAAAAATCCGTCCCTATTTTCATAAAGTCGGCGTTGCGCCATTAGTTGGTGTTTCGTCAACTGATGCAATCATTATCAATCCAATCGAACCTGAATATTTTGGTCTTGTGCTTTCAATTTTTTCGAGCGAAGATTTTGTCTCTCATGCCACACAATCTTCTCAAGGTACAAAAATGCCCCGCGCTGACTGGAAAGTTTTGGTGAAATATCCAATACTTGTGCCACCAAAAGATATGTTGAACAAGCACAATGATTTTATGCGTGATATTGTTGACATGCTAAAATTCTTGGTTTTCGCCAACCGAAACCTGCGGCGGACGCGCGACCTGCTGTTGCCGCGTCTGGTCAGCGGGGAGGTTGAGGTGGAAGGGTTATGAAACGGATTCTTAAGAAGTTTTATTTGTTCGAGGAGTGAAACATGGATAAAAATGACAATGTGGTATTCATATCTTACGCTTGGGGCGACGAAAGCGAGCAAATTGTCAACGAGATCGATAGAGAACTTCAGGTAAGAGGATTAAAGTTGATTCGCGACAAGCATGACCTGGGTTACAAAGGATCTGTAAGAGAGTTTATGGAGCGTATTGGCTTGGGGGCATTTGTCATTGTCATACTGAGTGATAAATATTTAAGGTCACCAAATTCCATGTTTGAGCTTGTCGAGATCGCTGACAACAAGCAGTTCTATGATCGTGTCTTTCCTATCGTTTTGGCTGATGCCAATATCTACGAACCTGTTAAAAGAATTGAATACATAAAGTATTGGGAAGAAAAAAGGACAGAGTTGGCTGAGGCTGTGAAAAAAGTGGGGCAGACAAATTTACAGAACATTCGGGAAGATATGGACTTATATGATCGCATCCGGGATGTCATCCTTGGATTGACCAGTATATTGAAAGATATGAATACGCTCACGCCGGATATGCATCGAGATTCTGATTTCAGCGAATTGTATGTTGCGATTGAGAAACGTTTGGAATTGGGTGATCAACCCACAAACGTTCAGGCTAATGATAACACCGTTGCTGTTGGCCGAATCGAAGTGGGTGGCAGCATTGGCGGAACCGTCACTATAGGCGGGGATATTCGTATCGGGAGTTCAGGTGTCGGATATACTACAGAGCAGGTTTCCACTCTTATCTCACAAATTCAATCTAAATTTAAACCGAGCCCCTTATATGGACATCGTCCATATAAGGGGCTCGATGTTTTCGAGGAAGAGGATGCTGAACTCTTCTTCGGGCGAGAGAGATTGGTGAATGATCTCGTTAGTCGCGTGAGGGAATCACGTACGCTATTTATCACAGGTCCATCGGGAAGTGGAAAGTCGTCACTGGTACGGGCGGGGTTGATTCCAACTCTGAAAACTGGTCTTGGTTCTGGCTGGTTATATGCCACGATGAAACCGGGACGCGAGCCGGTCGACGAACTGGCAAGTGTGTTCTCGCGCTTGAAAGATCCCAGCTTGGGAAAGTACCTGCGTGAAAATGCCGGGCAACTGACTGTCTTGCACGAGTGTGCCGAATCTGCGTTGAGTGAAAATACAAATCAACGGCTGCTTTTGTTCATCGACCAATTTGAAGAAGTCTTCACCCAACTTGGTAAAGACAAAGCTCAGATCTTCATTAACCTCCTTGCCCATGCCGCCACCATCGAAAACGGCCGTGTAATGGTTTTGTTTTCCATGCGTTCAGACTTCGTCTCCAACTGCGCTGCGTATCCGCAACTGAATGCGATCTTGAATCAACAGTTCGTGCAGATTGGCGCAATGCAACTAGAAGAGCTAGTTAGCGCCATTGCACAACCTGCTCTGCGTGTGGGCTTGAAGATCGAACCTGACCTGATCGCGCAGATTATCAACGATATGCGGGGCGAACCTGGTGCACTTTCCCTGATGCAGTTTGTGTTAAAAGACTTATTTGATGCTGAGCAAGCTAAAGGCGGGCTGATTACCTTGACCTTTAGCGATTATTTGCAACGTGGAGGAATTAATCGAGCCTTGGAAAGCATTGCCAATGCGACATTGGAAGAGTTAACTAACGAAGAAATGGTGCTCGCACGGAATGTCTTCAGCGGACTGATCGAGATCGGGTATGGCGCACCAGATACAAGGCGCACGGCGCTGTTAGATGAATTGATCCCTGCAAATACAAGGGCCGAAGATGTAGATACTGTGATACAAAAACTGGCTGATGCTCGTCTAATTACCACAGATGAACAGGCGGGCAAGGATATAGTCACGATCTCACATGAGAAACTGATCGATGCCTGGCCTTGGCTGAAGGGGCTGGTCAATGAGAATCGAGATGCTATTGCATTGCAGAATAAGATTGCAGAAGATGCCAAGCAATGGGATGAGCACGCGCGTGATGAAAGCTATCTTCACACTGGCGCCCGCCTGGCAAATGCACTTGAGCAAATCGATGCGAATCGTCTTGTGCTCAACGGATTATCCAGAACGTTCATCGAGGCTTCAGCCACACAGCGTGGATTTTCCTTAGGCGCGCTGGCACAAAATCTAATCAATCCCTTAAGAAGGCAGCCAAGGAAGGCCTCGCTGGGTGAAACACAACAGAGTTCTGCGATCACAGATCAGGTAGGGCCCACCAAAGAACAACAAATGGAAGAGCAAAGCGATGTGCTCCTCGAACCTTCACTTTCGCCATCCTTTATTGCTGAAACAGCTGCTGAGTCCGATACAACAGATAATGCTACAGAAGAAGCAGAAGCTGAGAAAGCCATAAGATTGGATGCCGCGCGTCTTGCCAACCTTTTGTCAAATAACCGTTCTCAGGCTGTTTTCAACGATAAGCCTCAGGGCGAAGATCAACTGGGTATCAAAGATGAGGTCGAAGCGTTGGCAGAAACCTTGCTGTTGCGCGATGTGGAACCGCCGGTTTCTGTTGGCGTGATGGGCGGTTGGGGCAGCGGCAAATCCTTTGCCATGTATTTGATCCATCAATATGTTCAGTCCACGCGGGCAAAAAAAATCGATAAAGGTTGGGCAGATGGCGTTGAGAACGATCCGAAAATCCCTGCGTTTGTCGGACATGTGTACCAGATCAACTTCAACGCTTGGACGTATGCCAAATCCAATTTGTGGGCGAGTCTGATGGATACGATCTTCTCGTGCCTGAACCGCCAAATGCAGCTCGAACGTTTGCTTGCTCATCGGAATTTTTCACCGGGGGCTGAGCCACCTACCAAAGCGCAGATCAAAGATAGTATGCTGGCTGGCGGAGATGAATTCAAAAAGATCTATTCAGACAACATCCAGATCGATCAGGATAAAGACCTGGAACCCTGGCGTAAGAACCTGGAGCATTGGAGTCAGCATCTCCTGAAAGGGACTTTACTCTGGAACGTTATGCGCGGTCAGCAAGTGGAGACGCTCGAAAAACTGAAAGACACCGAAGAACAATTGAATCAACTCAAAGCCCGGCGTGAGCAGTTTGAGAAAGCACGCCCCCTCCATGAGATCACCACGAAATCGCTAAAAGATGAAACCGCGCGAAAGGCATATTTCCAATCCATCAAGAGTTTTATGCTGGCGTTCCTTTCTGATCAATTGAGTGCCACTGCCAAAGCAGAACTCAAGCAGCAGGACGTCAAGGATGAGGATGTTCAAAAATTCCTGGAAGAAGCGAAGGGCTTATCCGGCGGAATCAAAACGCTTGTCACTGCATTTCGACACAGCAAAATCTATCTGATCTGGACCATTATCTTTCTGGCGCTTTTCTTTGCCGTGCCTTTCTTGTGGGACCAATTTGTGTTGGAGTTTGTACAACTTCACATCGCTCGTCTCCTCTCTTTGTTTTTAACACTTCTACCGACGATCACAGTGATCCTGCCCTGGATCAAAAAATCGCTGGATGCCAGTCTTGAAGCCAGGAAAATCCTGGAAGGCGCCTACGCCACCCAGCAAGCCAAACACGCTGAGAAAATTGCCAACGCCACCGATAAGCCCACCCCGCAAAAGGTCTCCGAACTGCAAACCGATATATCCAATGGGAGTCTGGCAGCGTATGATGCTTTGATCGGTTTACTCGAAGCACAAGCCGAGGAGCAACGCCAGAAGATCGGTCCCTCTGCCAAGTATTCGAACCTGATGGAATTCGTCCAATCCCGGCTGGATGCCGCCACCTATGAAAATCAACTGGGCTTGATGCATCAAGTCCGCCAGGATATTGATGAACTCACCTACAGCTTGGTGGATGGTGCCAGCCCTGAATTTTTCCCACGTGGCAAACCGCGCGTCATTTTATATATTGACGATCTGGATCGCTGTCCGCCCTCACGCGTGGTGGAGGTATTGGAAGCGGTTCAGCTCCTGCTCAACACGAAGCTGTTCATTGTTATCCTGGGGCTGGATACTCGCTATGTCACGCGTGCCCTTGAGAAAGAATACAAGGAGATCTTGCAACATGAAGGCGATCCATCGGGTCTTGATTACATCGAAAAGATCATTCAAATCCCCTATCGCGTGCGGTCCATCGAAGCCGATAATCTGCGCAAGTATATTGAAAAACAAATGGACATTGAAAAGGTGATCAAGCAGATGAAATCCGCTGATACGCTACCGGTCCAACAGGAGACCGTACAGGCTGACTTACCTGCCCAAAGTCAACCTTTGACTGAAATCAAGCCTTCCCTGGAACAAGTTGTTGCTGAAGCCATTCAAGCTCCATCCGATCATGAAAAAACAGAACCAAAAGAACTCACGCCAGGACAATCCGTTGAGCCAGGTATCCAGAGACCAGAAGCGCTTGTTGAACTAAGTATACAGGCATCAGAACAACCATTGAACCCAACCGTGCCAGCATCTCAGCGGGTAGAGACACCAAAACAACCCGAACCTGAACCGCCAGTTGAGTCGAAACCAAAAGCAAAAGAATTACCTCCAATCGAGTTGCCTGCTGCCGTAATCCAATTTAAACAGGAAGATCTGGAGGACCTGGCAGCTTGCTGTCAAAAGATCGCGCTCACCCCTCGAACGATCAAACGTCTGATCAATGTTTTCAAATTGATGAAGATCTTCTGGTTCCGTGCTGATAAAAATGCCGGCATTACTGAACGCGACCGTCCACGCCCGGTCAAACAGGCTGCGATGAGTTTGCTGGCACTCTCATCCGCCTACCCGGAAGTGATGCGCGAGGTCTTTGTCCACCTAGAAACCCTGTATCGTCAAGGACAAGAACAAACCGAATTATTCACGGCTCTGAATACCATCATCCTGCCTCCGGGCAGCACGCATGATCTCGCTTCGCAACTCAAAAAATATAAAGCCGATATCGTCGCCTTAAAGGCAATTCGGGGCGCTGGGCAGGATAAATTTGGCCAGCTCACACTCCAGGACCTAAAGCTTTCCACTTTCAATATTGTCCGCTCTTTTTCGTTTGTTGGTGACCCCGTCTATTGGACGGATGGGGAAGATGACTCGCCTCGTTCAAAAGCCCTTCAGTCAGAAGAGAAAGTGTCCGCGCCAAGAAAAGCCAGCAAGAAAAAAGGAAACTGAGAAGTAGTGAATCATTATAACGTTGCCCAAGGGAGTGGACGATAATTATCATAATGTTTTCGATACTTCCTACTTGATATTGTGCAATAAAATAACTTATCGCTTTCGCCCGCTCATGGGGATCATCATATCCCAATCCACCGCAGAATTTCTAGTTCGCCTCCGTTAGTATATCCAAGACGAAGCCAGTGCCCAATACAAAACACTGGAACCATAATGGTCGTATCTATTACAAGAAAGAGTCGCCAACGGCTGCGCGATCGAGGGATTAAGCATTCAGAAGCGCATGGACGGTGAATACTTCGAAACAGGCTACCAGGACCTGCTCTACTGAAACAAAAATGGATGGCAGGTAATCGACTTCAAGACAGATATAATTCGCAATGACGAAGCACGGGATAGCATGAATGTCACTGAAGATGGTATTGTATAAGTATTCGCTCTATGTTATAAACCCTATAACGCTTGTCAATTGTGACAACCAAAAACCTACAGGCTCTTTAGAATCATAAACCGCAATAGTCACCTAAAATCGTTACCTAAAGCTGGAAAGTCAGCGATACAGGACAGACACTCATAACCCGAAGGTCGCAGGTTCAAATCCTGCCCCCGCTATAAAAACAGGCACTCGCAAGTGTCTGTTTTGTTTTAATTTGTGCGGAATCAGGAGTCGAACCTACGACCCAGAGGTTACGAGCCTGACAGACTGGATCATTCTCGGCTACCAATTTTTATGCACTAACTTTTTTAGCAAACTTTCAATTGATCGTAGCAATGAATCCGTTCCCTTGTGGGTGGCTCAATGACCTACAAATAGCCTGTGGGTGTGCGCCTGCTGTCGTTACAAAATATCAGAAACGAATCTCGAGACCACTACTTGATCTCATTGATATTCACATTGAAGTTCCGCGTGTGGATTATGAAAAGCTAAGCGGTGGCGGAATGGGGGAGACATTCACATCAATTCGCGAGGTGACTCAAGATTAAGCAGAACTCTGATAGAAGAAGGGAGAATTCGCTGTATAAGAATAGCGGCATGTTCTATAGGACATCTAAGTACAAAAAGCGTGTAGGCATAATCTTGCGAATAGAAAATGCATAATTAACATCAGTGATCAATACACCCTAGGTGCTACAGACTTTCATGAGCTTATAATTAAAGCATCAGAGTCGGTTGATTGCAGCGGTTAGGGCTGGAAAGGGTAGATAAGGTCTCGTTCGACACTTTCATCTGGCAGTCTTTCGTGGACCAAATCTCTGCCATATATCGATTGGATCTTCGATCCGTTGGTGCTCCAAAGAAAAAGTCGCATCTCCGACTCGTCCCAGACTCTGGATTAGATATTTCCAATGATGATTGGAACTGGATTATTCATCCTGACGTTTTAAGAGTATAGTAATAATGACCCTTGTAAGGATCAGGCGGATGCCATGAAAATTAGACTTTCCCAATTGTATAGCAGTCTGTTGATTGTCGTTTTTATTTTGTCGAGTTGCGGGCCGGTAACGGCAGTGCCAATCGTGACGGCCACAGAAACTTTGGAATTCCGGGCAGACTTGCAGGTGCAGGCTGAAGTAGTAGGGCCAGCTGTTGTTGGGCAGAATCCGCCTGCTGGTCAGCGGCTGGAACTTATGCCCGCCATTGAATTTACATTTGACCGTGACATGGATCAAGCGAAAACAGCGCAGGCGTTCACGTTGCTCGACGCAAATAACCAGCCTGTTCCGGGTAAAACAGCCTGGCCCAACCCTCAAACTTTTTCCTTTAAACCGGATTCCAAACTCGAACCATCCACAGTCTACACAGCGATCTTCTCTACTTCTGCAGTTGCCCGCGATGGTAAATCCGTACAGGAAGAGATTCGAGTTAATTTAACGACCAGCGACGCGCTTATGGTGAGCCAGGTCTTTCCCGTGGATCGAACGGAGGACATTGACCCCGCAACCAGTATCACTGTGATCTTTAATCATCCCGTTGTGCCGCTTCAAATAAAAGAAGAGCAAAAAGATCTGCCTCAGCCATTGACCTTTTCACCAGAGGTTGTGGGGCAGGGGGAATGGGTCAATTCATCGGTGTATGTGTTTCAGCCAGAGCAAGGTTTGGTGAGCGGAACCAATTACAAGGTCAAGGTGGAGGCGGGACTCAAAGATACGAACGATGACATGTTGGATAAATCCTATGCCTGGAATTTCAGCACGCGCGCGCCGCTCATCGGCAACTTTGCGTTGAAGGATGGTCAACAAAATCCGGTAGGGACCGTTGAAAACGTTTTGTTGGATCAAGCGTTTGTCGTTACGTTCCTGCAGCCGATGGACGAACAAAGTGTGCGTGAAGCTGTCATAATTGCAGATCGCGAAACGGGTGAACCGTTTCCGATCAAATTGACTTGGGATCAGGAGTTTACAACCCTGACCATCACACCGGTGGGCAGATATAAGATCGCTGGTTTTTATGATCTGACGATTGCAGATACTGCCCAGGCAAAGGATGGCGGCAAACTTAAGGATGGCTGGTATGTTATGTTTGAAACCCTGCCGCTTCCCAGGATCGTGGACGTGTTTCCCAAGCCGAATTCGAATGGGTTAACGGCTGGCGGAAAAGGATTCAATTCAGATATTGTGATCACGTTTGCCTCGCCGATGAAGTTGCAGAGTCTGAAGAGTAAGATCATCATTACCCCTCAACCTAAAGATGGCTTGCAGTGGTACTTCAATGATTCTAATTACCAATTAAGTGTGTTTGGGTTGGAACCAGCTACCGAATATGTAGTGCGAATTTTGCCAGGCATGGCAGATATATATGGCAACACGATCAAGACTGAACAGTCGTTCGCGTTCAAGACGGGTGATCGTCCGCCATACGCGCGGCTGGTGTTACCGTGGACGCCCTTGGTCTATCGTGCCAAAGGTCCGCAGGAAGTGTATTTCGAGCATTTCAATCTGAATGCTGTGACGGTCTCTCTCTATCCGCTGACTGCCTCTGATTTCAATCAGATGTTGTTGGGCAACATCGACCCGACCAATTTCAATCCGCAGGTGAATCCCATCCGTGAATGGACACCGGATGTGAATGTGCCCAGAAATATCCTGCATTCTGTTAAATTCAAATTGCAGGATTCGAAAGAACAGCCGCTGCAACCCGGTTATTATTTTATCGGTGTGAAAGGCGCGCCATTAAATTACACTAGCCGGTTCTATCAGGGCTTTTTATTTGTGGTCGCCACGGATAACATTACGCTCAAAACGAGCACCACGGACGCCTCCGCCTGGGTCACTGACCTGGAAAGCGGCGCGCCGCAACCGAATGTCGCGGTTACGTTTTACAACGAGAAATTTGCCGCCATCGGTCATGTGGTTACTGATGAAAACGGATTGGCGCATCTTGATGACTTGATCACCCCAAGCCATGCGAGCATTGACCGCGCCGGTCATTTTGCCTTTACCTCCATTAATTGGGGGAGCGGGGTGTGGGCGGGTGATTTCGGTTTGTATGAAGGTTATTACTCAGCACCGAATTCGATGTTTGGATATATGTATACCGATCGCCCCGTGTATCGCCCAGGTCAGGATGTGTTCTTCAAAGGCATTGTCCGGCAGAATGATGACTTGCAGTACAGCCTGCCAAAGACTCAAAAAGTATATGTGAGCATTGAGCAGAACGGCGAACGGGCATTTGGCGAAACCATGACGCTTTCAGAGTTGGGTAGCTTTGATGGAAAACTCAAGCTCGCAGAGGATGCTGCGTTGGGAACCTATGATGTCTTTCTGCGGCAATCGCCGGGCGCTGACCCGTTTAGTTATCTTTCGTTCCGGGTGGCGGAATATCATAAGCCGGAGTTCGAAGTGAACACTGCGTCAGATAAAGAAAATGTTCTGGCGGGGGAGCAGGTCAAATTTAGTTTGGACGCGCAGTATTACTCCGGCGGCAACCTGGGGAACGCGACTACGGAATGGTTTATCGAATCGTCGCCGTATTACTTTCAGCCAATTTCCAAATATCAACAATTCAATTTCATGGATTGGGATCGTGATATCTATTGGTCTCCGCAAGCGGATGGTGGCAGTGGCACCTTGGCAAACGGCATGGGTGTTACGGATGCTGCGGGACATTTTGATGTCGCGCAGTTGTTGGGAGAGAATGAAAATAAGACCAGTCAGCAAGTGACGTTTAACGCCAATGTGACGGATGTTTCGGGCAACCTGGTCAGTGGCAGCACGAGCGTGATCGTACATCAAAGTGAGTTCTACGCGGGCGTACGCTCAATCAGTTATGTGGGCAAGCAGGGCGAAGAGACGCCCTTCGAAGTAGTGGTGCTGGATTGGGACTCGAACCCGGTACCGGATCAAGCGATCTCGGTCAAGTTTGTGGAGCGCCGTTGGTACAGTGTGCAGACTCAAGATCAGCAAGGCACGTTGAGTTGGGAAACTTCGGTGAAGGAGATTCCTGTCTCGACGGCGAACGCGGTCACTGGCGCAGACGGCAAGGTGACCGTCTCGTTTGTCCCACCGGCGGGTGGCGTTTATAAAGCGATCGTAACCGTTAAAGATACAAAGGGTCATACCCAGTCATCGTCGGCGTACACATGGGTTTCGAGCAATGACTATGTTGCGTGGCGCCAAACCAATGACCGCAGCTTCAATCTAATCGTTGACAAGGATATGTACACACCCGGCGATACCGCTGAGATTTTGATCGCCCAACCGTTTGACCATGACGTGTATGCACTGGTCACCTATGAACGCGGACATGTCTACAAGCAGGATGTGATTCTGCTCAAAGGCAATAGCACGGTTTATAAACTGCCAGTCACTGCAGAGATGGCTCCCATCTCGTATGTATCGGTAGTAGTCATCAGCGGAGCGGAGCAAACTGGCCGACCCAATTTCAAGATCGGTATGGCAAGTATCAAAGTGGATACGAGCCATCAAACCCTGGACGTGCAGGTGACGGCGGATAAAGAGTCTGTGGGACCTGGCGATGATGTCACGTATACGATCGAGACAAAGGATTACAGCGGCAAGCCGGTCTCTGCGGATGTGTCGTTGGCAGTCGTGGATAAAGCCGCGCTGGCATTGGCTCCGATGAACTCGCTGCGTATTCTGGATGCGTTCTATTCCGATCAGGCGTTGAGCGTGCAAACTGCACTGGGACTGGTCTCGAATGCGGATGATTTCAATGCAGCCTATCGCGAGTCGATTCCCGATGGCGGACGCGGCGGCGGTGGCGGCGGCGAGAACAGTCTCGGTATTATCTCCACGCGTCAGAACTTCAAAGACACTGCGTACTTTAATGGGCAGGTCACTACCGATAAAGATGGCAAGGCACAAATCACGGTGACATTGCCCGAGAACCTCACCACCTGGAAAGCGGATGTGCGTGCGGTCACAGTCGATAGCAAAGTAGGTCAGACCACGCAGGAATTACTCAGCACGAAGCCGCTCTTCATCGAGATGCAGACGCCGCGCTTCTTTATCAATGGCGATCAAGCAATCATCGGTGCGACGATCCATAACAATACCGATCAGTCCATGACCGTGAATGTGTCGTTGGACGCAAAAGGTGTGGATCTAACTTCACCTGCAAAGCAGGAAGTGGAAGTGCCGTCAGGGCAACAAATGTATGTGAAGTGGGAGGTAACTGTCCAAGGAGGTGTGAAGCGCGTGGACTTCACCGTGCAGGCGGTGAGCGGAGCGTACACAGATTCCAGCAAGCCCGCGTTGGGCACGTTGTCCGATCAAGGCATCCCGGTTTATAACTATGTAGCAACTGAAACGGTTGGCACATCAGGCATGTTACAAAATGCGAACTCGATAACTGAGGCGATCCAACTTCCGCAAACGTTGAACTTCACTGACGCACAACTTTCAATTGAGGTGTCACCGTCGCTCGCCGCGTCTATGCAAAGCGGTCTCGCCTATCTCGATGATTATCCGTATCTGTGCATGGAGCAAACGATCTCGCGCTTTTTGCCGAACGTGATCACGTCACGGGCATTGAAGAACGCGGGCATTGGCTCCACAGCTTTGCAAAAAGGTCTGGATGCGCAGGTGCAAAGTGCCCTGCAACGCATCTATGCCAAACAGCATTACGATGGCGGTTGGAATTGGTGGGATGGCGAGAAGAGCGATCTGCAGACGAGCGCGTACGTCGTCTATGGTTTGATCGAAGCACAAGCTTCTGGCTATGATATTTCAGTGAACGTTTTGAATAACGGTCTCAACTATCTGACAAGAAATGTGCCAGACCTGAAACGCAACGATGCGGCATGGCAATATAACCGCACAGCCTTCATGCTATATGTGTTGGCGCGTGCTGATCATCTAAGTGCATCACAAGTCAACTTTATTTACGAGCATCGGACTTCGCTTGGCTTATATGGAAAAGCATATCTGGCGCAGGCGATGAATATATTGGACGCGCAGGGCGCGCAGGATGAGCGAATCGCCTCGCTTCTTTCTGACCTTGAAACTGCTGCTGTACTATCGAGCTCGGGTGCCCACTGGGAAGAAGCCAGCACGGACTATTGGAACTGGAACACCGACACACGCACAACTGCCATCGTCTTGAATGCCTTCGTACAGCTCGACCCGCAGAGCCCGATCACGGCGAACGCAGTGCGCTGGCTGATGGCACATCGTGAAAAGGGATATTGGTACACAACGCAGGAAACCGCCTGGTCGCTGATCGCGTTGACGAATTGGATGAGCGCTGCGAATGAATATAGTACCGACTATGCATATGCGATTGGCTTGAATGGCGATCTGCTTAATCAGGGTATTGCCACGAAAGAGAATTTGACTCAAACCGTGGATCTGCAAGTGGAGTTGAAAGATCTGTTGAAAGAGTCCGCCAATTATCTGGTCTTCACACGCGGCGATGGGACAGGTAACTTGTATTACACCGCCTATCTCAGCACACAATTGCCGGTTGAAGCCATCGAACCTTTAGATCAAGGCGCGAGTATTTCACGGCAATATTTCAGCCTGGATGATCCCAAGAAACCCATCACGACGATCCAACGCGGTAACCTGGTACGCGTCCGCTTGACGGTGGTTGTCCCTGCGGCGATGCATTACATCGTGGTGGATGACCCATTACCGGCGGGCTTCGAAGCGGTTGACGCCTCCATCCTGACCGATACAGCCGTGCCTGCTTCGTATACAGTCACCGATTACAACGAGCGCGGCTGGGGCTGGTGGTATTTCAGTCACATCGAATTGCGCGATGAGAAAGTCGTGCTCTCGGCTGATTATTTGCCTGCTGGCACGTACGTCTACACCTATCTCGCACGCGCCAGCACCGCCGGAACTTTCAAAGTCATTCCGCCTACAGCAAGCGAGTTCTACTTCCCGGATGTGGGCGGCAGAGGGGCGGGGAGTGTGTTCGAGGTAAAGCCATAGTAATCTTCGGTTGGGCGTATAATCTGTATATAGTCAATTAAACAGTCTATAGGCTGTCTAACCACCCAAATAGCGTCTTATACAGTCTAGCGGCTGGTTAAGACCTAGTTAGCCGCCCATTCAAAATCAATGATGACCGATAAAAAAGCACTTAAGATACTTTTTGATACCTACTGGTCTGAATCCGGTTGGAAAAAAGAAATCGCGATTTCCCCTGAGGATTTCAGTTATGCTCAAAACGCAGGGGTTATGTTCCAATCAGTTAGTCTTTCTCACGATGACATCGTGATTTGGTTGCGTTCTTCCTTGAAGGCTGTAGTACTTGAAGATATCACTAATGCGTTTTTGGTGAGTCTTCGGACAAGGCAATTAGAGTATCGTTCAGCTTTGGGCAGTTTCGCATTTGCTCAAAACTTTCCAAACCATGTTTATCAAGGCAGAACCTATTGCTGCTCGATTTGTGGAACAATACAAAACCCTACTCAGCCTTATGATTTGAGTGTGTTCAATTTTGAGAGGTATAAATGGGGTGGCGTGAGACACGAACGCCCAGAATATATTGCCTTTGATCTAGAGCAATTTGCAAAGCTTGATAGGCTAGAACCAACTGAGCAAGATTTTGATGTAATGCAACAGATAATTCAAGTAGTTCATCAATGTAAGCCAAGTAATAAACCGCGAGATTTAGAACAAAAGTTGATTCCAGTTTT
>Ga0137333_1000224_pt1 | contig 15486 bp, 18 predicted proteins | sample EasRivERMLT231_2_FD_102286 | JGI IMG/M metagenome (GOLD analysis project Ga0137333, IMG submission 102286) | Soil microbial communities from meander-bound floodplain in the East River, Colorado, USA - East River MetaG ERMLT231_2 | ecosystem: Environmental > Terrestrial > Soil > Floodplain ... | reverse complement strand
TAAGTGACAGCTGGGCTCTGCTCGACCAGAGTGCGATAACGGAGTTCGGCCTCGACCAATGCCGCCTGCCGCTGCTGTTCGATCTGGTCGCGGTGCTGACTGAGTGCAAAGTTTAGTATGGCAACCAACACGAAGAAACTGAAGGGACCTCCCAGTACTTTATTGAAGATCGTCGGGTTTAAAAGAGTCAGAGCGAGCATCCCACCAGCAAACGTCACAATTAAGAGTGCGTTGAGGCGGCCCGGGAGAAAAACGCTGGCAAACAGAAGCGGGATGACCAGAAAAGGCAGAATGGTGACGTCACCATTCCGCCGGAAATTTTCAACGCCGATAGAAAAGATGGTAATCGAAATGATCCCAATAGTCAGCACAGCCGCTGGCATTAAACGCCCAGTCCGGTTGAGACCGTAAACCACCGCCAAGCAAACGATGGCGATGATCTCTATCAATCTGAATATATTCAGATTGACAGGATAGATGGCTATATAGATAATATCGCCCAGCCCTCCGACAACCACCAGAATGATCAATAACTGCGCTAGCAGGCTCGATTGCAAGCGCTCCGTGGCGTTGAGATTGGGCGCGGGCCGGGTAAGCCAGCGCCAGGTGGTAAGAAATGTTTGCATGGTTTAGATCGATCTTGATCCTGAGACTGAGGAGACGGATACTATAAAAAAAAGTTGATTCAAATTCAGCATAGCACGTACAACAGCGCGTATTCATAATAACACCGGGTACTTTTTCACCTGTTAAATTTTCACACCCTCATTCGAGTTCGCAAATGGGGGAATACCCTACCTTTGACTGGGTGGAAATTTCAACGAATAGGTTGGGTTTCCCTGCCCCCAGGTTGGGGGCAAATCACCGCGTGAATAGGTGGGAACACGGCTGAGTAAATAAGCCCCTGAATGAAATAATGCTGACAGCTTTTCGGAGCGAAAAAGGATGTCGGCATGAAGTTTTTGTTTCCCATTTTCACCAGTGTGGCGCTTGTCATTTCACAAGGCTTGATGCGTTTGCAAAACAACACATCGTTTTCTGCGACACCGACTGTGGTCGAAACACAAACACTCGTTATCGATACATCCGTTACAAATCCCGTATCTGAAACATCCAATAACGAAATAGCGCTCCTTCCAACCACGATTGTCTCGGATGTGGTTTTTGCGGTCAACGTTGAGCAAGCCCCAGCTTATGCCTTTGGCAATCCAGCGGGTTGTGCCGATAAGGTGTCTCCTGACCTTTCTCCCAATCAAATGCTGGCGAATGTTCAGTCTGCTCTGGGCAACAGCTATGATCTTACAGCGCTTCGTCAATACTATGTCTGGAATGGCCCGCTAGGCACCTATATGGATGTAACTCAGGATCCATATATCTACGAATTTACATTTAACAACTTTCAACATCCATCGACCTATCGTGCTGACCCGGTCGTGACCACCTTCCTAAATAATGGCTTTGTGATCTGGCTGCGCTCCTATGCCGGTGAATTCCATCTCACAGCTGTCCCCATGGCATCCGGTGTTTTCAATTCAGCCTGGTCTGAATATATCACTGCCTACTGGCAGGCGAACGGTCAACCCAACGATACATACATTTACCCGGTCATGAAAAAACTCCCCTGTCACTGGGTGATCGATGCGGGCTATGTCACCAACGAGACCTTGCAACAGATGTTCAAACTTGACTGGCAACTTCCTGATTATCTCAGTGCGGGACGTCAATACCTTGCCAGCACCTGCGAAGAAGCCAACCGTGTCTCTCAAGAAAAATTTGGATATTGGGATGCCTCCTCCATGTGCGGTCCGCTCGCATGGACGATCATGCGCGACGCCAACGGCTTTCCCTATCGTATCGGAAGCTGGACTGCCAATGCCAGCACATTTACAGCTGCCAACCCCAAATGGAACGGTCAACCCTGGGGGACGTTTGATCCTGAAACATTTACCTTAATGCACACTGACACCCCCATGCCCGGCTACGATTTTCAACAATCTGGCAATTTATATCCCGGCGACGTGATCTACTCCTATGCCACCCTATATGTCACTCCCGGTTTTTTTGACCACATCTTTTTAGTCGCTGGTGTGGATGCCAACAATACCCGCCTGAGCATCTCAAACATGGTGCGCAACTCGCCCTATGCCGATTGTTCCATTGAAGAAGTTGCACTTTATACCCCTGGTGACCGTGAGAACGGCGTCATCAACCACGAATGGAATGGATCTGGCTTTGGTCAAACCGGCACCACCGGTTTCGATGTTTTCCGCTGGAATTGGATCACATATCACGTCAATGCCCAACCCATCCAATACACAGTCCGCTGGGGCGACACCTTTGAAACCATCGCTTTTGATTGGAAAGTTTCACCAGAAGAAATTGCCAGAGCAAACCAGTTTACATTGGATACCCAATTACCCCCCGGGCAAATCATTATTTTACCGGCACCATTTTCATCCAAAATTTCGTAACTAATTTCTGTCAATAGATATATGCTAGTAAGGATATTTCAAATTTTACGAAGTTGAGTTTAATCTGAATAATTTCGCTGATTCAGTAAGGATAATAATCTTCACAGGTGGACGCCAAATACGAAAAGACAGCCACCAAACTAGACAAATGGCTGGTTTAATGAGTAGAGAATTTCACACAAACAAGTGAACATCATTTTAGGTCTTGTTTTGGTCTTGGAGTTTCGTAAACTCATCTAATGCATAATAGCTTACATCGAGCAAGATCCACACCTCATGAGTAAACCTAAGCCGGAAAACGCTCCCGGACTTTTGCCGCGATCTGGTGATCAGTCATTTTGTCCACGGTTTCAATAGCAAGGATCTGCGCTTTAATGCCAGCATTTTCAAGACGCTTTTCTAATTCACCTTTGGCTTCACCCGGTCCAAATATTTGAATGGAATTTGCATCACGAACAACGTCAAGGACTTCATCGTAATAACTATTTAGGTGGTTTCCAAGCTGACGGTCTCGCGCACCTTCTGTCAAGCCGTCTGCTGCGGTGCCGCCAGAAAATCGAACACGCTTTTCCATATCTGAGGTGATCTTCTTTATTTCTTCTCCATCATCAGTAATAATTACAATAACCGCTTTCCGATGGTCGATCCACAAACCAACTTCTTTTTTCATAACGAATCTCCTATCCATGTCTGGAAGAACTGATCTTTTTGAAATCGATATATCCCTGCTCAACATCCGTATCGATCAGCTGCACGCGAAGCCGATTACCAACATCCATACCTTCGTATCCTTTTACAAGCTTACCTTCAACAGGCATCTTAAGGAGCCGGACCCAGGTCCCTTTCTCAGAAGCGCCGGTAATGATCCCGTCAAATTTCTCTCCGATCCGTGATTCGAGTAGAAGCGCAGCTGCGGATTTTTCGACACGCCGTTCCACTTTTTTGACAGAATCTTCCGCTTCAGTACAGTGAGTCGCCAAAACATCCAATTCATCTTTGCTATAAGGTGCCGGTTTGCCTTCCAAAGCAGCTTTCAATAAACGTTGAGTAAGCAAATCTGGATAGCGCCGATTGGGAGCCGTCGAATGAGCATAGTCTTTAACCGCAAGACCAAAGTGCCCTGGGATATCCCCATCGGGAAGTTCGGCGATATATTCACCAGATCCTAATAGTTTGATCACAGTCAGGGATAAATCAGGGAATCGAACCGGATCTTCGGCTTTTTGCTTGATTAGAAAATCATCCAGCGCTTTCGAATCCGGAACTTCGGGAAGATTGAATTTGTATTCCCCGGCGATTTCAACAATCCGATCCCATCTTTTTGGGATGCGCACCACGCGCCGGATCGACGGGAATCCGCTAGTCGATAGATAACGGGCGGTTACGCCATTCGCCGCGATCATGAGGTTTTCAATGATCTCCTTGGCGCAGTTCTTTTCCTCTACTTCGAGCGAACGGATTTGATCATTATCAAATACCGGTTTCGCCTCAATCGTTTCCAGGCTTAGCGCCCCATGGACATGGCGAAGTCTCTTCATGCTTTGGGTAACTTTGTTCTGTATACGCAGGTTTTCGTCCAACCCAGGAACAGCGGCGACTGCATCCGGGATGGCTCCATTGCCATCCAACCATGCCGCAACACTGTTATAAGCTAGTTTGGCGTGGTTACGCACACGTGCCCGATAAACCGCTGAGCTCATTAGGGAACCTTCGGTATCAATTTCCATCTCAACAACCAGGGCCAGACGTTCTTCGTTGAGATTCAACGAGGTGAGATCTGTAGAGAGTATTTCAGGAAGCATCGGGAAGATCATCGCGGCGGTATACACCGAGGTGGTATTGTGGCAGGCGTGTTCATCAATGGCAGACCCTTCTTTTACGAGCGAGTCCACATCCGCGATCGCAACCATGACTTTGACTTTGCCTCCTGGCATTATCGCAGCGACAGTGAGTTGATCCAGATCGCGCGAGTCGTCATTGTCGATCGAAGCCCATAAAAGATCACGCATATCGCGAATATCAAGGTGAGCCTCGTTAGGTATATCATTTGTGCCAGTAGGTATTTGAAGTTCTTCGAGTTCGGCGAGTGCTTCGGCAGAAAAACCAGGAAGCAGATCATGTTCGAGCATTGCTTTGTGTGCAACACTTTGAAGAATGGCATGATGATGTTTTTCATTTGAATTCATGGGGCATCCTTCCTGTTATTCAATAAGTAAAAGATTAACTCTTAAGCTATGCTGGTAGGTGATTCGGCTAACACGTTTCTTTCGTTGACTGATAATAACGTCCGAACAGCCTCAACGATTTGTTGTTCAGCGCTTGCTGGAATTACGGTTATCAATTCATGCCGATTAGGCTGGCTCGCTAATTCATCTGCCAAACGGCCTGTGCGGCTCAAAGCGATGACAGGACGACCTTGCTCCAAACTCAGTTCGATATCTTTCCGAGAAATTTCGCCGCCGTTAATCAAAATCGTCACAGATTGATCGTCTTTGGATAAATAGGTTGCCGTATCCACAATCCACGGAGACTCATCCCCAAAGTGACTGCCCGGTATAAGAATGAAATGCGAGTAGTGGGATTCTAATTGCCAGCGCTTTTCTCCCCACCATAATAACTTTGTATTACGCGGTCCGCCAGGCCAGGTCACCAACTCCTCTGGAGCTACACCAACCAACGGAAATTTGTAATGTTTTTGCTGTTTTATTTGACCGATCTCAGCCATTACCCCCATGTTGGTTCCGCCACAGACCACTACAGCATGCAGGTCTTCCGCAATCTTTGCAATGGTTTGGATGGCCTTGAGAGTTACTACAGCCTGATGTTCATCAATATCACCACCGATCAATACAATCACAGCATAGCGGTTTTTCAAGTTCAAATCATCAATAGCCTGCGGTATTTCCGAACGCTCGTTGGGAAATACACAAATTGTCTGTTGGTCAGGGAAATAGATCTTTTCCTTACGCATAATTACCTTTCTCTTGAATCTGCAAACTGGTGTAGCTTGCCATATGCAAATACAAAGGGGTAAGCCAGTACTGTAAACAGATCCATTACAATAAAGAGCAATATCAATTTCATGAACTTTTCTCCTCCGCAATATTAAATTCAGGAAGCACAACTTTTGTTCGCGTTCACCTTCTTATCCTGGAGATAATACTTCCCAGTGACAGTATGTACCGACCAAGGCATGACTATCAGTCAGTTGAGGAGATACATTCACTTAGGAAATGTCGAATTGAGATCGAGCTGGGAAGCGTTCCTCAACTTTCATTCCAATTTGATCGTCTGTCAGCTTTTCGGCATCTTCCATACTCACAATGTATTCCGACAGCCCTTCCTGCTCAAGATGTTTTTTGAGTTCATACTTGGCTTCACCTGGTCCAAAAATCTGGATCGCTTTGGCATCGCGAATATGCGCAATAATGCTGTCGTAGTATTCACCAAGATGATTCCAGTATCGTCGGTCACGTATATTCTCTGGTGACCCATCCCCTGGAACAGTGGTGGAGTAGAGAACATAATGCTCCATGTCTGATGTGATTCTTTTTCTTTCTTCGCCGTTGTCTGTAATACTTACGATAACGGCTTTGTTGCGGTCAAGCCACAACCCAACTCTTTTATTCATGGGGTTTTCCTTTTGATCAGACTTCCGGGCAGGAACAAACTTGATCACAGTCCATATGTTTGGTCAAATGCCCGGGAATTCACTCTTTACAACGATTAATGTCGGTTCGTGATTACCAAATTGAAATGGCGCTCATTTGGCAGGCAGCAAACTGGGTTTTTCGTCATGGACTCACTACACTTTTTCACAAGAATTCTCCTTCAAACTATGGCATTATCAGAAAAACAAAAATCTTATGCCCTGAACATGGAGCTTCTTCGTCATCCAGGACTCAGATCGTTCCAACGCCTGCGCCAAGTGCTCTGTATGATGTCAGGAGAAGTACAAGATGTGTGTTAATTCCGAACTGATGGAGATTTGGGCATTGGCTCTATCGCAAAACGCCAATCAAAAACAGTACGATGAGAACGATAATGATGGCATATAACATTGGAAATCTCCTTTCTTAATTGCGTATGGAGAGACAATCTTTCTGGCTGTCCCTCCTTATTTTCGAACAAATTGCGGATCTAGGCGATCCCTAACAGTCTCAAAACGATGAGGATGATAGCGATAACCAGCAATGCGTGAACAACATTGCCAGTGCGCGGGAAACTTGATGAGATATTCGGTCCGAAGTATCCAAGTAACCATAGTATGAGTAGTATTACAATGATCCAGGTAAGCATAATATTTCTCCTCTTGAATGATATGGTCTTAATTCATCATACGATAAACACTCCCCAACCGCATCCATCAGCAGGGGAGTGTTTGTCTCCGTCACTTGGGGGAGAGATTGGTGTGAAATTTAGAATTACATCTATAAGGAAGCTCAAATCGCACAAAGTGAGACCGTTTAGACAGTTCAGTCCAATAGGCAGCATCCGTTGCTTATCTATTCAGGTGTTGGGATAGCGTTATTGCATCCTAGCCATCGACAGGCTGGGTTGGGTGAAATAGATCAGGGGGAACAACTGGAAGAGTAGCTTGCAATAGCGGTTCGGCTTTCTCGAGCATAGCGGTGAGACGCTCCATACTACTGGCTACCAGAGGCGGAGGTAGTTCTTCCATCTCTTTAATGAAAGCCAATAAATGTACCTGGCGTGCCTTGAGATCTGAAACTTGAGCAGCAGCTCCAGAAGCCAGGCGGTTGCTAATCAGAAGATTCCACAAGATTTGACAGACAGCAGAAAGAGGCGGCGCTACAATGATGCCAGGCAAACCAAAAGCGTCCGCCATGGCCAGGAGTATGACCAGCGTCAGAATCGGATTATCCCACTTGCGTTTGAAAAGGCGCGGTTCAATCCATAGTTGCAGGGCAATCAAAACGATGAGCGTATAGAGGGTCGTAAATAGTCCAAGCTGTACACTGGTCAGCAGCCCTATTGCTAGTGGCATGATCATGGCTAGAGCTGCGCCTGCTACAGGTATCAACCATACCAGCCCACCAATCAGCGCCAGCAGGGTTGCATACTGGGAGCCGAGCAGCCAATATCCAATTCCTAATAGCAATGCTGCAAGGATACTTTGGATTACCTCACTGCGTATGTAAGCGCCGAGTTCAGGCTCGATGGTCCGCCAAACGCTGCGTGCATGCTTGCGCAATTCAGATGGAAGCAACGAGAGCCAAAGCCGTTCAAAATGAATTTGATTAATGCTCCAATAGAGGCTCAGGAACAGAATGATAATGACGCCGCTTACAAAACCACCAATACCTTCTGTAAAACCGAGCAAGGCTGGCAGCACAAGTTGACCTTGCTCACCGGTAACTGCTTCAAAGAGCTTGTCAGGAGTCGGTAATCGTGCAATTAAGATCTGTTGGAACGAACTGCCCTCCAACCAGGGCGGCAGTATCCAGGTGCCCTGTGCTGAAAGCGTTTGAGCTAATTGTTGAATATCCCCAATCGTAAACTTACCAATCAGGAAAATTAAGTAAACGAAGCCACTGAGGCTGATCATGAAAAGAAAAATCAAGACCACACGCCCCACGACACCGCGCGTGATCCAGCTTGTAACAAATGGGCGGACCGTGGCCGCAAGTGCCAGTGAAATCAAAACGTAGATGATCACAATATGGAACTGCCACAGCACAACCAATGCCAGCAAAGTGGTCATAATTGCTGTACCGAATACTACAAGTTGTTTTGTCATGCGGCATCCGAGGGTGGGATCAATGCCAGCAGAGAATCCAGGTCAGTTGTAATTCCCTCGATCTCATCCATGACATGATCGATCTGTTTGACCCCTAGATCTGATCCCTCTTTTCCGAGTCGCGCCTGCTTACGTAAGTCTTGAGCCAGGTCCTGCGCCTCATAGCGCAGACGGCTGGCATAATCACGACCAGCTGAGGCTTCCGGTTCCATCGCAGCCGGATGAAAAACGAAACGATTAAGCAGGAGTTGAATAATCGCTGCCATGGGAATCGCCATAAACGCTCCGGCAATGCCAAACAGGGAGCTAAAGGCAAAAAGGGCCAGTAAGGTAACGAATGGATTGACCCCGACCGCCCTGCGCATGACGCGTGGCACAAGCAGACTATTTTCCAATTGTTGAATAACAACAGTCGCAACGATAACCCAAATCAGTTTGTCGGGCGCAATCGAAAGCGCAACCAGCGCCGCCGGAATGGCACCAAGTAATGGACCTATCATCGGTACGGCTTCCAGCACACCCGCCATGAGCGCCAACACCAGCGCATTGGGCAAGCCGATAAGCAGATAGGCTACCAGCGCCATGATACCTATGACCAGGCAAAGGACGCCTTGTCCAGCTATGAAGAATCCAACCTTGGTTTCCATGGCTAAAATAAGCTCGCTAATGCTCTCACGCTGGTTTTGTGGAATCAGCATCAAGAATGATTGGATGATTCGCGGACCATCCAGCGTCCAGTAAAAAGCTAATACCAAAATAACTATGGAAATAAACAGAGCTTTGGATACTACAGTTATATAACCCAATACCTGGCCTGCTGAAACCATCACCTCTTGCCCTGTTTGCTGCACTGTGCGTGGCTGCAGGCTTGGCAGCGTAGATGGGAGGAATTCACCTAAGCGCACAAGTAATTGATTCGGATAATTACCCAGCCACTCGCGCAGAGTTTGATAGTAGTTGGGCGCTGCGGCAGCGATCGTAGTACTTTGTTCAACGATCAGTGGAAGCACCAACAGCAGGAAACCAATGAGCAGGATAAGTAACAAGAGATAAACAAGAATGACCCCCGCGATCTGAGGAAGTCCACGCTGATGCAACCAGGCAACAGTGGGTCTGATCACTGTACCGATCACAATGGCAATAAATAGGCTGAAGACGACCTGGTTAAAACGATAGAGTAGCCAGAAGCCAAGGATGACAGAAACCAGTACCAGCGTCGCCCACACGACCCGCTGGAACGTCCAATCATAGGGTTGCGAAGGAGGTTGAAGCGTCATGCTATCTACTATTGCAATTTAACTTGTTAGCCGATGTGTGCATCTACACCGCCTGTATCCGCTGTTTCGGCATCCGATAATTTGTTTGTTATCTTATCCGCCAAGGCTGTCATTAACCTGGTCGATGGATTTTTCCATTATTTGAACACTACTTTGTGCTTCTGATGTACTCACTCTAGACTCTGCCATGACGTCTGCCTCAGCCGGTTGAATGATCTGCCCACCATCATCCTCCCATGTGGCAATAATATCAACGGGCATTTCCGGCGCCTTTACAGATGTGGGCTGCGCTGAACTATTCATTTGCGTGATATCAGGATCAACCATCATTTGATTCTCAAGCTCTACAACGTCAACATGAAAAAGGACATCTCCAGGGCAATACGGGTATGGCAAAGTCCAATCCACCGAGGGGGCAGCAAAATACAAGGGATTAAAATCTTGATATTGTGATATCTCAGTACTTTTGATGGTTAAAAAACCTGAGCTAACTGTCAGATAACGAATCAGATGGATAGGGATAAGGACCGTCTTTTCGGCGATTTGAGACTGGTTATTTTTTTGAGCTGTTGAATTCTGTTTCTGGCTTGAAAGCCTGCCCTGGACGACAATTTGAATGACGCGCCGATGATTCGGATCGATGATCACTTGCTTTACAGTCCCAGAGACGCCATCAAGAAAATAAATCGTTTCCCCGATGCGGGGTTGTAAGAATGGTTGTCCCTGCGATACCAGCACTGTCCCTGAGACCTGAACGTTGTTGACCACTCCGCGGACTTGTGGATGACTGGCTGCGCATTTCTCAGCCAGCGATTTCACATTTTCATCACTCACAATACCATTCAGGGATATCACTCCATGTGAAGCGCCTGTAAAAAATTTGCAGGCATACGTGTGCTCCAACTCACCCAAAGATGTTGCAATTTCGAGAGTGAGCTTATCGTCTAAAACGAGCTTATTATCAATTCTCAAAATGCCTGGTATCGTGCGGAGGGCGCTTATTATCCGGCTTTGGCTGGTAGCACTCACGATATGACCGTTCAAATAGACAACACCATTTTTTACGTGAACATCGATTTCATCATATTCAAGGACTCGTAGAACATCGTCTTTCCAGAAGGCGCGGTAAATGGCATCCTTTGTAATCCCATCCGCTTTTTGGATCGAGTTAAGGCTTACATCGCGAGCTATCGTCTGCGTTTGTTCCTCACACCTGGAAAATTTATCAAGGTCTAGTTCGGGTATTTGTTCTGGCAGCATACGTACTCCTCTATTTAGAATCATAAAAATTCTCAATACGATTCTAATCATAGCTTTTCAAAATGAAGCAAGCCACCTGGTCGAATTCCCCGGAGACATCTCCCTCCCCTGCTCCATCTTAGAGTAACACAAAACAGAAAAGAGATAAGGAGCACAGCCCCAATGTGAGACTGTGCTCCAGAAAGATACTGGGCGGCTAGCGGTTGATTATGAACAAAATACCAGCAATCAAAGCGCAAATCCCTGCAAGGACGTTAAATATTGAACCAAGGCCAATACCAAGAAGCCCTAAGCCAGTGATGATCAAAAAGATCCCGAGCATAATCCATTTCAGTTGACCAGTATTCATTTTTATTCTCCTAATTTAATACCAACTTGATGATTATTTAACTTTCGCGAGATTGATGGATACAGTTATCAGCCTTAAGAGCTTTGGATCGCCTTTTTTCCAGCTTTTACCGCATCGGTTACATACTCTACCTGTTCAGCAACCAGGTTTTGGCCTTGGTGCAGTAATTCATTGGCTTTACGGCGTCCATCTCGGGCAAACTTATTTCCATTCAAACGCGCCTGTGCCACGGCATCTTCCACGATTCCAGTAGCTCGATCACGTAATTCGATGCCTTTTTCCTGGATTTGTATTCTGGTTCTTTTTCCAGATTGCGGCGCCAGCAATAGCATTGTCACAGCACCAACCAGTCCGCCGACCAACATGCCAACTAAAATGCCTACAACATCAGTGTGGTATGCAAGTTCTTGATTCTCATTGACCATTATGTATTCTCCTTAATTTACAAATTCTAATATTCGCATCTTCAGTTTATGGGTTAGAGTGGTGCTCACTCGTGCTGGTCTCGGTAACCGCCACCACCGGTCCACGCGGACGATAGAAGATCAACCAAACCAGTCTTTCAAATACGATGGCAATCAAGGCATATATACCCAGCGCAAACATGGAGGATGTTTCCAGGACCATATTGCCGCTCGTCGGCGAACCGATTACTCCCGCAAAGGGGATGAGAAATAAGCCTGTGAAGCCATAGATCAAGGTGACGATCGGACTATCGGGATTGGCACCGATCAGTTTCAGCCCGATACGAAGTACGATCAAAGCTTCCAGGATGCCGAACAACAACCAGATCCATTGGCTGGCTTTAAAGGTAAAGATGCGTTGCTCGCGTCCTGATTCGCTTTGTGATGTTCTAACTTCTGATACTCTATTTTCGTTTGACATTTTTAACTTTCTTTCTGAGCATGATCCCATACAACTACAGAATGACTATCCTCTTTAATAAGATGGATATATTGCGTTTTGTGTTAATTGCGTAGTGAGCAGGGGATGACATCCCCTGCTCACTTATTGACTAAATCTTCGGTGTCATGTTTAGCGACGGACAGCCTTGACGATCCAAAGCAAAACGACGGAGCCTAGTAGCGTTACCAACATGGTTGGAACAGTGATGGCGTTATTGATCGTCCCAACGCCCAACAGCGGGCTGATGAAGTAACCAGCAATGAATGCGCCAATCACACCAACTACGATATCCATCAACGTACCCTGTTGTGAATTCGTATGCATGATTCTACTGGCGACATAACCAACGATCGCTCCAGCAATGAGATAGATGATAAGGTTCATTTTTTATTCTCCTATTGAGTGTTTCAGATTCACGGTTGTCCGTGTTTGACTGCTTGCTCTCCATTGAGCAAGGACAGCATCGATACCTATTGAACAAATTACGGCGTCGGGGCGGCGTTCTTCTTCAGATTGGCTTCATACTCTGTCACACGCTTATCGATTTCATCGGCTGCGGCTTCACGGGTATAGCCGTACTTTTCCTGAATAATGCCAGCTAGAACATCGAACTTGCCAGCGGCACGATCCAGATCATCGTCGGTGAGTTTGCCCCACCATGCTTTTGCCTCACCGCGGATTTGTCTCCACTTGCCTTCGAATACATCTTTATTCATTAGATCCTCCTTTGGATCATCTATTAATCCTGTCCCAAGTTACGTGCGCTCGCCATTACGACTCGAGCTAGCGCAGACGGGAACAGCTTCGAAAACTAAAAGAATTACGGTCGCGTGGCTATGATCGTCTGCAGCTTGGTTTCATACTCTGCCACGCGTTTGCTGACTTCATCTTTGGCTACCTGACGGTCATATCCATATTTCAACTGGAGTATGGTCACATATTCAAAGAATTTGATATCGGCCTTTTCGACTTTGTTCAAGTCGGAGTCGGTGATGAGACTCCACCATACTTTGGATTGGTCTTTGACTATTTTCCACTTTTCTTCGAATTCATTCTTATCCATGTTTTGAGCCTCCGCATCTTTCGTTTGTAAAAGCGCTCCCAACTTGCGTCTATTTTCAAGCATCTCATTCAGCCAACTGGCGTCATACAATACGAACACTCGCGGCAACGGCGCGTAAACGCTCCGCCACACGCTCGGGCGTCTCACCTTTACTGATAAATGCGTCGGCGCCAGCCGAGAGCGCGGCTTGCTGACGGGCGTCCAGATGGCTGATGAGAACAATGACCAGCGCAGCCGGGCAAACCCTGCGGATATCTTCCAGAGCTGCTATTGGTGAGTTGGGGAGCAGATCCCAATCGATCAATAACATATCTGTCTGGCTGATGGGCACCTGAGCTAACGTAGTGACCCAGTCAGCGGCTTCTCCAGCTACTTCCATCTGTAGATCAAACAGCAGGATACGTAGGGCGGTACGCTCTTCGGGTTTTGCATCGGCAATATATACTCTGGTCATGTACTCATCGTACAACGAATACTCCCCAACCACATCCTGCGGCTGGGGAGTATTCGCCTCCGTCACTTGGGGGAGGTAGCTCAGATCAAATTCAAGAGTATTGGCTTTCCATTCTTTTTCTTAGAAGTACCCAATCGATCAGGAAGAGCATTATCCCAATAGTTATGATTCCTAGAAATACCAGTTGAGGTATGGAGGATCCACGTAACATAATGTCTTGCAACATACGAATACCGTACGTAGCCGGTAGCGACCATGCCAGAACTGTGATGGGCTCCCGCATGAGGCGCAGGTCCATAAAGAACCCACTAAAGAAGATGCTCGCCAATAGTAACAGCATCGAATATTGAACAGCCTGGGTGTCAGTTTCTGAGACCAGAGAGATAAGAAAGCCAACCCCAAGAGATGTAAAAAGCAGGGCAAACACAGCTAAAGTATAGTCCAGTAGATTCCCCAAAATGGGGATTTTTAATACCCAGACCGCCAGCGCGGTAATGACTCCGGCAAGAATAATTTCAAAGAATAAATAGCTAAGATATTTGCCTACTAAAGTTTCAAAAGCCGTGATCGGGGCCACTTTGAACAATTCCATGATCCCGGAATGTGCTTCTCGAACAATGGATAGGGATGCAAAGGTTATGGATACATGCTGCAAAAGCAGGGCGAGCACCGCTGGAACAAAGAATATGGTTACAGTAAGTGGATCGCCGAATAGACCGAAGACCTTCGCAGTAAACGGGCTGACCAAAACACCCGGAGTTAAAGAACGGAAGGTGGTTAGTTTTTCATCCAAGCCAGTGAGATCTTTCTCAAGATCTGCAGCTTGCGTTGCCGTTTTTACATCTCCCGCCGGGATGGACTGTCGAAGCGTTTGTGTTTTGATGATTGCAGTTTTTAAATTGTTTTGCAGGGCGCCAGAGTCGGTTTGCCCCTGTGCGGTTGCAGATTTCAAAACTTGACGATTGACCTCATCGACATATATTCTAGCTACGGACTGAATATATCCGACCTGGAATGGATCGACTTCATTATGATAAACAAGAAATTCTGCCTGCTGGTTGTTTTCAATGGTCTCGAACGAAACATCCGGCACAACGATTACCAGGTCGGTTTGGTTGAGGGCAAGTTTCACCAGCGCCTTTTCTTTGTCACTCTCAATACGATAATCAAAAATTATCGAAGTATAGGATTGGGCAAATGCATCCATCTCTTTCTGAAAAGAAACAGGGTCGGTGGCTACAAAAGTAGTTTTCAAAGTCCGCGTCTGGTCAGGATACGCCACCCCAAACAGAAGCATAATCAAAAACGGTCCCAAAACGAGAGTCAAAATAAGCTTGGGCTGGCGAAATATTTCTGTCAGCTCTTTGCCCAGGAATGAAGATATCCGAATAAGGTATTTGAAGAATCTAATCATTCGCAATCTCCGTTTCGATCAATCGAATGAACACATCATCAAAAGATGGGGACTTTTTCTCCAGCATAGCCACGGTCAATTGTTGAGTCTGGCACCATTCCAGTAATAATGAAACCGCCGTGCTTGCATCCTCAACAATGACTTCAATCTCCTGGTCACTGACAATTTTTACTTTTCCGTGTACAAAGGGCAGGTTTTCCAATTGCTGCCGATGCTCAAACCTGAGCTCTTCATCGGTTCTGATCCCGATCACATCGCCGCCATAGGCTTTCCTGCGTAACCCATCCGGGGTTTCGATCATCAGTAGTCTGCCTTCATACATAACCCCGACCAGATCGCAAAACGCAGCTTCACCCACATATTGCGTAGTAATAAACAGAGAATGGCCTTCTGTCTGCAGTTCCTTGAAATAATCCCAAAACTTCCGGCGCAGGATCGGGTCGATCCCGGCAGTCGGCTCATCCAGAAACAGTAATTCCGGTTTGTGCACCAATGTCGCCGCCAGGCTGAGGCGTCTCTTCATCCCTCCGG
>Ga0137333_1000223_pt1 | contig 15490 bp, 12 predicted proteins | sample EasRivERMLT231_2_FD_102286 | JGI IMG/M metagenome (GOLD analysis project Ga0137333, IMG submission 102286) | Soil microbial communities from meander-bound floodplain in the East River, Colorado, USA - East River MetaG ERMLT231_2 | ecosystem: Environmental > Terrestrial > Soil > Floodplain ... | reverse complement strand
GCTGGTTGACTTTGCGTTGCTTCCGCACCTGGATCACAAGGATCACCCGGAAAGTTCCACGGCCAAGGTGGAAAGAATGGCCGCCGAGGTACCAGTGCCGATGTACGCGATCGACGATGAGACCGCTATCAAAGTGACCGACGGAGCAATCGAACTGGTCTCCGAGGGCCATTGGAAGCGGTTTACGCCCTAATCGGGTGTTTGGGAACCGGTTCGTTCTTGCGCTCTATGCACTGCCCAACACAGTGTTCCGGACAACCATCGGGATAATGCACTGGACCCTCGGACGAACGCCGAGGACAGGCGCTGGGGGGATTCTGCTCCCGGCAGAGTCCACGCCCGCCCCAGCGCCATGCTCCGCGAACGCAAACCGTTGGGCGTTTAGCGAAACCCATCGGAAAGTTAGATCTGTACGATAAGGAGACTTTACATGAGTTTAAATATTGATCAAATTGCAGAAGCGTTCTGCAACTATAGATTCGCCGTGACATACCCGTACATGGCCGACGAAATCAAATGGAGCATCGTTGGCAAGGAAGAACTTGTGGGTCGAGATGCGGTCATCGATCAATGCGACAAGTCGGCGAAATTCCTTGAGACTGTCTCTACCACCATTACAAAGCTGAAAATTAACCGCGCGGAGACTTTTGTAGTTGTGGAAGGCGCTGCACAATTTCAAGATCAGGAAAATCAAACCTCAAGCGTGGCCAGCTGTGATGTCTTTCAATTTTCGGATGGGCGACTTGTTGAGATTACATCATACAACGTTGAGTTGAACAAACCGTAGTTACATTCCAGGCTGTCGCTGGACTGAATTTGAGTAAAGTCCTTTTCTCAGTTAGGGAGTCTTGTGTAACTTAAAAACGCCTAACAATGCGTGCACTTACCGCTGGGGATTCTGTCGCATTTTCGAGCATTTTTCTGGCTTCGAGTTTTTTCTACTTCCGAGCAGAATCCCCGTCCGCTCCAGCGCCAGTAACGCAAGCCGTTAGATAACTCCGCTTAGGTTATACGCGAGTTTGAAAAGCATCCGTTTTAGAGTTTGTAGTTGCCCTAGTGTTAGTTCGGAACGAGCCGCCTCGGATTTCCCAAGGGCGGTTATTTTTTCAGATTGGCACTTTTTGGCAGTTTTTTATCTGGCTTTGGCAGTTTCACTGGTGTATATTATAGGTAATTTATAGAAAGTAATGAGGTTGATTGGTTTCCGGGATTTTCGCATGCTGGCGAATTCGAGACACTTTCGTACGACTGAAACCGGGTAGAATCTTCACAGCATTCATATCAAAGAAGGTTGAATCTAAAATCCTATCGCTCTGAGGCTATGTTGATTGCCATGCAAAGCTTTCCTTATGTTACCGACTACATCAATCAGATCTTCGACAAGGAAAAGAGGCGATTTGATTATCGTTTCATCCGCCCGATCCTCACGATATCATACTTCTTCCTTCGTATTGTCCTTGTTCCGTTGAAGTTCTTATTCCATCGTAGGGCATGGGGATACGAAAGACGAATGATTGATAGTGTCCTGGCATTTGGCATCAAGTACTTTGCCTCCCGCGAAGCCCTCGAACTGCTGATCAGGCATGTGCAGATCGAGCCGCTGCTCTATCGCTATCTACTTTCCGGCACGCCTGAACGAAGGGACAGATCGGGTGAAATGCTAAAAGGGATTGATGGAGATTTCAGCGTCAACTCAATCGAGGATATCGTTAAGCACGGACTGACCATCTGCCACGACGACCTCTCTTATGAAGCCTTCGAACGTTTCGACAAACGCGCCTTTCTGGAGAACCTCAACTTCTACCGGAACAGCAAGCCAGAAGACATTGAGCAATTCGGCAGGGAGGTTTTGGAACTGAATCGCAAACATTCATGGCAGATCTTCGGCGCGACCAATGTAGTCATCATCGTCGTCTTTACGATTACAATCTTTGCTGATTTCCATACCTCGATCCGCGCCCTCAACTCCTTCGATTCCGACTCCCTGCTGCTCTGGTGCCTGAAGCATATCTGCGCAGATGATAAACAGGCGATGATCGACCTCGACTTCTACCTGCAATCGGACAGCAATCGCAGTCACTACAACAGCGATGCATTCAGATCAGATCCAAACCAGTATCTCTATTACCATATTGCCTTCGACGAGTTGGCATACGAATTATTACGAAAGAAACAGCCAGCGCTGTAAAGAGGTTGACATGACGAACTGTTACATCACGAGCACAGGTTCATACCTGCCGGGCGAGCCGGTAGATAATGAAAACATGAAGGAATATTTGGGAAAAGTGATTGGGGAAGGGCGCGTTCGACAAAAAATTCTCAAAGTCAATGGCATCGAAACTCGACATTATGCGCTTGACAAAAAGCAGAACGAAACCCACTCGCTGTACGAGATTGCATCACGGGCGGTCAAAAATTGTTTGCCACAGGATAAAAACCCGCTTCAAATCGACTATCTGTCTGCTGGCACGACCCATGCGCCTCTTCTCGCCCCGGGCATTTCTTCCATTTTGCATGACCAATTAAGTAAAGATAATCTTGTTAATCATTCGCTTGAAATTAATTCCAATTCGGGCATCTGCTCATCGGGTGCCCAGGCAATTGTCAATGCGGCCCGAGCCGTAAGATCAGGAGATGCTCATGTCGCCATCTGTGTAGGAGTTGAGCAATCTTCCACTGGGCTCAAATCAACAGCATTTCGCACCACATATGATATTCCCACCATCCTGCGAGATGTCAGAGCTTCCAAGTGGTTTATGTCTGTCTTTCTACGCTTCATGTTATCTGATGGCGCAGGAGCATTTCTCATCGAACCGCAACCCAGAGAAAGTAGCATCTCATTAAAAGTAGACTGGACTTACTCGCGCTCGTTTGCGAATCAGGCTCCACTATGTATGCAAATCCCAAGCAAACCCATGATATTGAGTCAGAATATAAAAATTCTTGCGAAGTATATGGCGCCGCTATCCAAAGAGGCAGTTGAGGGTGCAATGTGCCAGCATGGAGAAAAACTCGATAACTACACAATGGTTCTGCCTCACATGTCTTCGTACTATTTTGAGCCGTCCGTCAAAAGAATTATGGCTGAACTTTCACCGAACAGGGAAGTGCCTTATTGGACGAATCTGCGTACGGCTGGAAATACAGGTGCAGCCAGTATCTTTATCATGCTCGACGAGTACCTGAAAACCCAGCCGGTCGCGGACGGTGACCGCATCCTGCTGTTTGTTCCGGAGTCAGGTCAATTCAATTACGTGCTGATCAGCCTCACGGTTGTTTTGTGACGCGGGTCGCTTGAGGAGTATGTTGGATGAAGATCGCGGTCGTCGGCGCGGGTTGCAGTGGACTCGTCACATTGAAGTACCTTCTTGATTCTTTTCCAGCGAAAGATGTCATTTGCTTCGAGAAGAGTCATTCGGTGCGCGGCGTCTGGGGGAATCAGCGACCGGATTTTGTCTCCACCTCCACCAAGTACACCACGCAGTTTTCCTGCTTCCGCAAATGGACGCCGGACGTAACGCCCCAAAAGAATTATGAAGAGTTCTATCGCGGCTCTGAATTCGGTGATTATTTGGAGGCGTTTGCTGCGCACTTCAACCTGAAAGAGCGCATTCGCTTTGGAGTCGAATTACGACATCTTGCATGGACGGATGGAAATTGGACTCTCCTATTATCAGAAAATGGGAACGAAGAACGCTTGATGTTCGATGCCGTATTTCTCTGCACGGGCCTGGCAAACCAAAAAACGGTTTTGGGTTCTTCCACGATCCCATTCACAGAAAACCCCGAAGGTGTTTGCAATTCGACTGTGGTTGTGGTTGGCGGGGGAGAGTCGGCCTCCGATGTCGCAAACCATCTGGCGAAACCAGAGCACAATAACACGGTCTATCTTTCGCTTCGTTCCGGTATCCGGGTCAGCCCGCGCTATCACCCAATCCGTGGTGTGCCCTCAGACTTTTTGCGGAACCGGCTTTTACTCTCCTTTGACAAAGGAGTACGAAACTGGGCTGGGGAGCATTTTGTGACGTTCCGCATCCGCTTTGACCGGCTGCTGGCGAGGTGGTTCCCGCACCAGCGTATAAGCGCCAATCCCGATGAACAAGCCCGGGTATTAAGGCGTGAGTGGGACCTAAAACTCAAAGCGCGGGCGAAGGGCGGACTTTTCAATGTCTTCCATAACAAGAGCGATGATTTCCTCGACGCCGTGGCAGAGAAGCGACTGCAGATCATCGGCCCGCCCGTGGATGAGCATTGGACCGACTATTTCGACTTTGACAGATCAACAACGCTTCATCTCACGCCGAACCTGCTCGTTTTTTCCACCGGCTATCACTCCCGATTAACAGACCTTTCCGGAGGTGTCATCCACTTGAAAGATTTCTACCTCGGCTGTGTGCACACGGACACGTCCAACCTGTTCCTGATCGGGTTTGCGCGACCCATCATCGGCAACATTCCATCCACCAGCGAAATGCAGGCGCTTTATACGGTTGGTTTGCTCTCAGGGAAATACAAACTCCCCTTAGGGTGGAACGAAAAACAGAATGAAGCGTGGACATCGTTGTCCGCAGAGTATCGCACGATCAACACAGAGAATGTCTACCCGGTGGAGCATTTCACCTATTGTGATATTCTTGCGCGCGAGATGGGCATCATGCCAACACCTGAGACCGTTCGCTCACTGAGAACGTGGTTGAAGATTGTGCTCACCCCTATCAGCACCCTCCACTACATGGATGAGTACTTTGATCAGCAGGGGATTGACCGGCAGAAGATATACATGCCTGTTTTCCTTCTCGCTTTCCTTGCTCTGATGCGACTGTTGGGATACCCTCTTCGAATTATCAAGCGCGTTCGCAACATTAAGATAACACAGTCAGGAGGGCGATAATGACGTCGAGTACGGTCGATCTTAACAGTCATTCCAATAATTCTTTCGCGCAAGAATTTTTTAGCAGAAACCACGGCCGCAAGGGCATCATGAACGTATACCCATAGCCAGCAAGTCGGCTTTCCACCGAAGGAGACATTATTCATATGAGTCCAATCCGCATGTCAAAGTTAGAATCGGCGATCCGCATTGTCCTTGAATTCAATGAGGCTTTCAACCGTCATGATGTCGCTGGTATGATGAAACTTATGAGCGACGATTGTATCTTCGAAAACACGGATCCGGCGCCCGACGGCACGGTATACGTGGGCGGGGAAGCAGTCACTCATTTTTGGCAGGACTTCTTTCGCGACTCGCCCCATGCCCACATCGAAATAGAAGAGGCTTTCGGCCTGGGGTTGAGGTGCGTTATGCGCTGGAGATACGAGTGGGTGGATGCGGCAGGAAAAGAGGGACATGTCCGCGGCGTTGATATATTCAAAGTGAAGGACGGTCTCATCAGTGAAAAGTTATCCTATGTCAAGGGATAGCGCAGTCACGAATGGGAGCGGAGTTTATAAGTAAATGATGAGAATACCTGTCGACCTGTCATTGCTGACGAGTCCAAAGCGCCGAAGACTCAAGAGGAACAACAAGCCGTTGCTCCAGCCTGGTATTCCTTTGCAAAGGAAGCGGAAGCCGCCGGAGTGTTACTATCCAATAACGGACTTTCATCCGTAACTGACGCGACAACTGTCCGCGTTCGGGATGGCAAGATGCTGACCGCCGACGATCCACTCGCTGAAACGCATGGGCAACAAAAACAAAATGAGCGCTGATAAAACAATCGAGTATGATCCAGTCACGTCAGTTTTGAAATATAAAGTCGGCTATCTTCAACGAATCAACCAGGGGTACATTTCTATTAAGAGCGGATGAAGCCAACTTCGCCCTCTTTCATGTTAAACTCATCCATGCATGAAGGTAATCAACTCACTGAAAACCATCTATAACGAATATCCGCGCCAATACTGGCTGATGATCACCGGAATTATCATCAGCACCGCAGGCGGGAGCATGATCTGGCCCTTCCTTGTGATCTACGCCAGCAATAAATTAAACATGCCACTCAGCACCGTCGCAGCATTAATTTCGATCAACGCCGGAACTGGTTTGGTCTCGTCGTTGGTCGCCGGTACACTTGCCGATAAGATCGGACGCAAAGCCGTGATGGTCTTCAGCCTCGGCATGAACGGCGTTGCATACCTTCTACTCATTGGCGCCGAGACCTATCTTCATTTCGCAGGTCTCATGGTTTTGATAGGCTTATCGAATCCGCTTTATCAAGTCGGCGCCGATGCAATGCTTGCCGATATGATCCCCTCCGAAAAACGGACGGATGCTTACGCCATCAACCGCATCGCCAACAATGCCGCCTTCGCGCTCGGTCCTGCCATGGGTGGTTTCCTTGCCACGCGTTCCTACGACCTTGCATTTTATGGCGCGGCTCTGGGCTTTGGTACATACAGCCTGCTTCTTTTCTTTCAAGCAAAAGAAACACTCGTTATCACAGAACCACACAACACAGCAACTCCAATCACCGGGAAAGAAGTATTCAGAAGTTACTCACAAGTCTTTCAAGACAAACGCTACCTGACCTTCGTCGCGCTCATTAGCATCGGACTGATCGCGCCCACCATGATGTGGATTCTCATGCCTGTATATGCCAAAACTAATTATGGCCTCCCTGAAGGTCTATACGGTTGGATCCCCACCACCAACGCGCTGATGTGCGTCTTCGTACAATACTTCGTCACCCGGGTCACACGCCGTCACAAAACAATACCTGTCGTCGGTGTTGGCGTGTTGATCTACGCGCTGGGCACTGGCAGTGTCGCACTGATGACTGGCTTCTGGGGATTTTGGCTTAGCATGGTCATCCTCACGTTTGGCGAACTCACCCTCGTTCCCACCGCCAGCAAATACGTCGCCGATATCGCCCCTGCAGATCTACGCGGCCGCTACATGTCCATTCATTGGCTGGGGTGGGGACTGGCGCGTACCCTCTCGCCAATTGTCGGTGGTTTCCTCAACGATAATATTTCCCCGCACGCCATCTGGATCGGAGGTCTGCTTATCGGCCTTACCAGCGTCTTTGGCATCTTCATCTTCAACTATATTTCCACAACCCAATCAGCGCCTCAGACCTCAGCCTAAACCTGCTCCTGTTTCGATCTGCCTGACCTTACAAATGAGTTATTTTGTTATTAAACTGAATGTATTCCCAACAGTATGTGGTTGTATAATTTACCAATTCAGACCAAATCAGTCACATGGCGAAAGGGCAACCCAATGAAACACCATACTGTAACCTCATTAGCTTTTGTATTTTCTCTTATCCTTATTATGGCATTCGCCACATCGGCAGGTGCAAGTCCCAACAACCAGGATGACACATTGCAACAAGGAAAATATATTGCAACCATCGCAGGCTGTACAGAATGTCATACACCGCTCAAAGCAGAATATCAAGACCCCACCAAATATACATTAGAACAACTCCAGACAATTTCCTTTAACGCCATCGCCGCCATGGACGAAACCAAACTACTCTCGGGCGGCAGAGCCTTCGACCTTGGCCCTGCCGGTATTCTCTTCACCCGCAACCTGACTCCTGATAAAGAAACCGGTCTCGGCGACTGGACAGATGAACAAATTAAAATTGCCGTAAAAACAGGGGTATCGCATGATGGCAAAGTGCTTTTCCCTGTAATGCCATATCATGTCTACAATGGCATGGCTGATGCAGACATGGAAGCGGTTGTTGCTTATTTGCGTTCGGTAAACGCCGTAAGCAACCAGGTTCCTGAAAGCACAATCCCAACCGAAGGCTTTCCAACCCCTCCTTATACAACTGGCATCGTCGCGCCGGATGCATCAGACAAAGCCGCTCGTGGAGGTTACCTCGTCAACAGCGTAATGGGTTGTACGGATTGTCATACACCGGTAGATCCCACTTCCGGCGCTCCGGTCATGGATAAATATCTCGCGGGTCGCCAACCCTATGAGGGTCCATGGGGTATCGTCTATGGTGGCAATATCACTCCCGATAATGAAACCGGCCTCGGCACATGGACAGACGATGAAGTGAAACGCGCCCTCCTTACCGGCGTAAGAAAAGACGGGCGCCGCCTGATCCTTATGCCCTGGTTTGCTTATTCATCACTAACTGCCGAGGATGCAGATGCAGTTGTTTATTATCTCAAGAATGTCTTACCGGCCGTCAACAACCAGATCCCGGCCGCTTCGTTGAATGAAGGCTTCGAGCAGATGGCGCCCGAGGAACAGAATCAGGTATCGGCTGGGAGGGAAGCGATGTCTCCGCTCCTGATTGTTGTGGTTGGTATTGGTGTCATCCTGTTGGTGTCTCTTGTCGTGCTTATTCTAAGATGGAAGTCCTCATAATATGCTGGATGCAATGCGTAGATTAATCCAGGAAAAATATCTCAATATTCAAGCGAAGCTGGTTTTCCCGCTTGCGATCACCATTCTTTTGCTGGTGGCCGTGCTCTCGCCATTGACCAACAATCTAATCAACAGCCGCATCGAGTTGGAAGCCGATCGCAGGCTGAGCGAGATCGCTGATTCGGTTGGCGCGTTGATCGAAAATTCTGAAATATTGGCCCGCAATAATGCAACCCTGCTTGCCGAACAGCCCGATGTAGTGAGTGCCTTTCTTGATTTGGATGCCTCAATCGCCGCGCTCAATGAAAGCAAAACATCTTTGAATCTACAAGAGCTCTCGTTGTACTCAGCCGATTTCAAACCAGGCGACCCCGCATATTTCTATGGTGGACCAACAGTCGCGCGCAGATTGCAGGTAAGTGAGGATGCAGAGCGGATCTATGAAAAACTCATCTTAAGCGCAATCGACAATAAAGTTTCTGCGAGTAGTGTTGCGATTGCCCCGCAAGGTTCACAGATCATTGGTGTGGCGCCCGTGTTCACCACAACTGGACACGAATTACAGGGCGTGGTAGTTGCCACGTTTTACATGGACCAAGCTTATATAGATAACATCAGCCAGATCATCAATACCGATGTGGCTGTCGTTAAAGATAATTCTGTCATTGTGACCACGATCGATCCAAATGCAGGTTATGAAACTTTGATCAACCAGGGCTGGTTAAATTCAATAGAAACACCTGCTGTGAATGCAAAATATAGCAACAACGAAGATTATCGCGTGTTGGGACATCCACTCATAATTTCAGGGAATCAACAGGGATCAGTTCTGGTCGCCCAACCGATCGAAGAGTTGTTCGCTGTAAGCCGTAACATTCAGGTGATATTGCTCACAGTAACAGGTGTGTTCGGCCTTACGGCGCTATGGTTTTGGATCGCAGCTTTCCTGGCCTTCACCCGCCCGCTTGCCCAGCTGACACAGGCCACCACCAACATGAGCCAGGGTGACTTGAAACAAAAGGTAAACACGTCTTATTTGCTTTTTAAAGACGAGATCACGGTCCTGAGTGAGAATTTCAACACGATGGCCGAAAATTTAGGCAACCTCTACACGAGTCTTGAAGAGCGGGTGGAGCAGCGCACCCAGGAATTGGCGGAAGCCAGAGATGATGCGGTTGCGGCAAATAAATCCAAAACCGAGTTTATATCTGTGGTCTCGCATGAACTCAAGTTACCGATGACATCCATCAAAGGCTATAGTGACCTCATGCTTTCCGGTGCAACTGGTCAACTTAACGAGAATCAGAATAATTTTCTCAACACAATCCGCAACAATGTAAACCGCATGGCAACGCTAGTTTCTGATCTCGCAGATATTTCACGCATCGAAAGCGGCAACCTGCGCCTTGAACCGCGCGAGGTTCCAGTGTGGGATGTCATCGATGAAGTGGTTACCTTGACCCGCACACAAGTGACACAGAAGAATCAAACTGTTACGGTGAATATTCCCAAGGAACTTCCGAAAGCCTGGTGTGACCGCAATCGCCTCGCCCAAATCCTTACCAACCTCGTGAGCAACGCCAACAAATATACGCCCGAAGGCGGTGCAATTACCGTTCACGCTACCCGTGAAAATAGTTTGATCCAAATTAAGGTGGAAGATAACGGGCTTGGCATGACGCCAGAAGATCAGGAAAAACTATTTAGCAAATTTTTCCGTTCGGCAGATGACAAAGTACGCGAAGCTCCGGGCACCGGCTTGGGCTTAAGCATCACAAAAAATCTGATCGAATTGCAAGGCGGAAAAGTCTGGTTTGAAAGTGAATTCCGCAAAGGGACATCATTCTACTTTACAGTGCCCATAAACTTGGACACAAAAACGCCTCAAGCCTAAACTGAGAATACAAACACAGACAGCCCACCTCCAATGAGATGGGCTGTCTGCTGCATTTAGACTTCCGAAGTCTGGTCACATTCCTATTTATCACCCTCATACAAATATCCAGTGCCGCGCACACTCACGACGCGATCTGAAAGTGACGGGAAAGCTTCCAGCTTGTGGCGCAGGCGGCTGACCAATGGACGCAGAATTTCAGGAGCTTCGCGTTGTGACGTATCATAGCCTTGCACAAGTAGAACCAGTTCGCGATGCGAATAGACGCGCCCCGGGTTTTCGATCAACACACGCAACAAGCGTCCCTCAGCCGGGGTAAGATGAATCACCTGATCCTTTTTGCGGACCTGCCGGCGCGAGAGGTCAATATGTGTACCATCCTTCAACGAAATCTCCAACACGCCTTCATCCACTTCCATGTTGGCGGAACCACCGCGGGCTTTCAGGCGGGCTTCGCGTCGCGTCAGTCCTTTTTTCACACTGTTGACCACTTGTGAAGGCGGCGCGGGCTTGAGCAGATAATCGTGCACACGCAAACGCAACGCCTGAATGGCAGATTCAGTCGTGCCAAAAGCAGTCAGCAGAATCACTTCTGTTTCGGGTGATATTTGATTAACCACCTGGATCACTTCCAAACCATCCATGCCCGGCATACGGAGATCCACGATGATCAATTCGATGGGATGTGTCCGCACATACTCCACCGCGGCCTGTCCGTTCGGCACCGAATTTACAGCATAGCCTTCCAATCGCAGGATCTCTGTCAACGACTGGCGTGCAACAGGTTCGTCATCTACAACAAGGATATTCGATTTCATTGATCATCTCCCATTGGCAAAAATAATCGAAAACAGGCTCCGGTGTCGCGCCCATCAACAAGATCGAGCGTGCCGCCATGCGCGGTAACAATATTGTAACTCACTGTCAGCCCTAAACCAGTCCCTCCATCCTTTGTGCTATAAAAAGGTTCAAAGATATTGTTGCGCATTTCTTCAGGGATGCCGATGCCTGAATCTTCGAACAACATTTCGATACCATTGTCAAGCGCCCGCGCTTGAATGGTCAGGTTCCCGCCGCCCGGCATGGCGTCGAGCGAGTTCAAAATGAGATTAAAAAATATTTGTTGTATCTGGCTGTTGACCGCATAGATCGCAGGGAGTACTTCAGGCAGATCGGTTATCACTTCAATATGCCGTTGACCCAATTGCTGTGCCGTAAGACTCATCACATGCTTGAGCAATTCGAGTAAATCCACACGTTCCACTTTCACAGCACCCGGACGATAAAAATCCAACATGCGTTGCATGGTCTTCATCAAGCGTTCCAGCTCTTCACGCGCCAGGTCAAAATATTCCTTGCGCTTCTCCGGTGAAACATCTTCACGACCGGCAATATGCAAACAATTCTGCACCGATTGCAACGGGTTGTTCACCTCATGCGCAATGGAGGCGGTCAACCTGCCAGCCGCAGCCATCTTTTCGGCGCGTAGTAACGCCTCCTGCGATTCCTCCACCCTCCGCACATAACTGCGCAGGTCGGCATATAACCGCGCATTCTCCAGCGCCACTAATGCCTGACGCGCAAGCACCAGGAACATCTCCAGGTCCGCGCCGCGGAATGGCGGAACATTCGCATCCCGCGCCGCAAACAGGACGCCGCGCACTGCCGAAGGCGTCGAGCGCGCAATCGGGATCAGGATCGCCGCGCCAAGCTTGAGTGAAGAAAGAAGCGCCTGCGCCTCCACCTCCCCCGGTCCTGTCGCGTTGACAATGATCGGATTCCCATCTGAATCCACACTACTGACGAGGTGACTCGCAAAGCCTGATTCTTTCACATCCAAAATGTTGCCGCGCTGTGCAAGCGCAGAAATTATTGCACCATCCACCTGATAGTATGCGGCATTTGTGCAGCCGAGATGTATACAGATCTCGTTCACGATCAACGGGAATAATTTGTGTGTATCGGTCTCAGAGAAAAGCGCCTCAGTGGCATCGAAAAGCGGACGCAATGCCTGCGCACGCGCCGTATCGCGTTTACGACGATTATCGGTAATTGCCTGTTTGACCGACTCAAGCAATTCCTCACTGCGATCGAATGGCTTAAGCACCAACCCATCCACACCCTGACGCAGCGCGCGGATGGCGGTCTCGACGGTGCCAAATCCGGTCATCACCAACACAGCCGCGTCAGGCTGGGCACGTTGGGCACGCGAGATCACATCAAAGCCATCGATCTCCGGCATGCGAATATCGCAAAGCAACAAATCAACGCGTTGATGCTGGAGATGCGCGATTGCCTCACGCGGATCGGTACACGCGACCACTTCATACCCTGCCCGGCTCAATATGCGCTTACATAAAAGCGCAATGCCCGGTTCATCATCGACAACAAGGATTGAAGTTGATTCCATCTATTATTGCTCTAGGCGGCGTCCTGCCGCCGGTGACGGCGACGAAACCATAATCGGGCTGGAGATGAGGGGTAACCACACCATAAATTTTGATCCGACGCCCGGCTGGCTTTCCACATCGATCTGCCCGCCATGATCGGTAATAATTCCATATGTCACAGAGAGCCCCAGGCCTGTGCCGCCTCGATTGCCCTTGGTTGTATAGAATGGCTCGAAGATGCGCGCCTGATCCAATTGCGAGATTCCAACACCCGTATCTTTTATAGATACCGCAACCCCAGCGCGGTCACTCCGTGACGCGGATTCACTTTTGATCTCCATCTCGCCGCCATCAGGCATGGCTTGCAAAGCGTTGTGTACCAGGTTAAGTAATACTTGTTTTATCTGATTACCATCCATCGAAACCCAGGGCAGGTCGGATTGGAGGTTTAACCTCAATTCAACTCCACTGGTATGAATCAAATGACGGCTCAAGGCAACCACATCTTCGACCACTTCATTGAGCGAGGTGTTAGCACGCGTGCTCTCACTTTGCCGCGCAAAATCCAACAACCTGCGGACAACATCACGCGCCCGGCGCGCTTCTTTTAATACCAACTCAAGATCCTTATGAGCTTCAGTATCTTTGGGCAGGCTTTCCATCACAAGTTCTGAGAAACCTGTTACAGACGTCAACGGGTTATTCAATTCATGCGCGATGCCCGCCACCATTTCACCAACCGCGGCAAGTTTTGCAGCCTGGATCAGGCGATTCTCCGCCGAACGTTGGGCTTCCATACGGCTATGCAACTCCACCTGCATGGAACGTAACTGGCTGATCGTGATCTGCAATCGTTGATATTGATCTGCACTTGTGATCACTGTGGCTAGAATGCCAGCCAGCGATTCCAACGCGATGAAGTCGTTATGTGTGAAGGCATTGCGCGAACTGCTTTCCACATCCACTATGCCCAGGATCCTCGTACCTTCACGGATGGGAACACACATTTCAGATCCTGCCTGCCAGCCTTTGATGGGAACATAACGCTTATCCTGTAAAACATCATTAATCACCACGCCTTCCCCGGTTTCAAATACATGACCTGTCACCCCGCCAATCACCGGATATTCCACCGACTTCATGGCACGCTTGACAACATTCTGACTGGCGCCGCCGAATCCACCAATGGTCAGGTTATTTCTTTCATCGGCGATGAAGACCGCCGCAAGTTCATAAGCAAAATAGCGCGCCAACAGGTCAGCTGTGATCTCTGCTACTTCGCGCGAGTCGGTAAGCCCGATCACCTGCTGAACCACTTCATGGATCAGTTCCAAATTACGCGCCCGTCCTTCCGCTTCTTCGCGCAAGCGGGTGTAGTCGGCAAGGCTGGCAAGATGACTGGCTATAACAACCAGCAAACTTTCATCGTAGGGATTGAACGCATTCGTATGTGTACTTTCCACACTCAATAAACCAATGGTCTGTTCTCGAAAACGCAATGGGATGTATAAACCTGAAGACGCGTTTTCGTACAACGGCAGTTCAACACCACTCTGCGATTCCCCCAAGCGCACCTTTTGTCCACCCTTCAACAAGGGCGTAATGCGATGTTCTTCAACACTACGCAATGTTGAAGTCATATTGCCGTCTTTGACTCGGTATTCATGCAGTATGCGGTTATCGGAGGAAAGCAAATAAAGAATGATCAACTCCGTTCCAAAAGCGCGCGCCAGGATCGCAAACACACGCCGTGCGATCTGATCAAGATTTCTGCCCGAGGAAACCGTCAATGCAAAATCGTTCAACATCGCCAGACGACGCAAATGCCCCGACATCTCAGCAATTGTCATGATCGTTTCAATCGCCGGTGCGATCTGGGTGGAAAGGTCGATCAACCGATTCCACTCATCACCTTTGAACTCACTAACCCGCCAAAGAACCAGCGCACCGATCAACCGTTGACCGATCACCAGCGGAATACATGTCCATAACTTTGTGTTGGATTTCAAACCTTTATGCGGTATTTGACTCCATAACGGGTCCCCGCGATTAATAACCATAGGCGTCAGGTTGCGGTTCATGCGACGGAACGGCGTGTGCGCATCTATTGAAAGAACGAGGTCGGCACAGGCAGCCGCATTCCACTGTGCACGTACTTCGAGCGCATCACCGCGTCGCACCGCGAGGAAGCCGCCTTGCACAGTCACAAGCCGGATAAATGAAATCAGTGCACGGTCGAGGGCACGCGGCAGATCGTAGGGGTTTTCCGAATCAAGATCGGGAATCAGTAATGAAGCCGCCACCGAAGATGATGGCGACACATTCTCAACTTCCGGTTCATGGTTCACACCCGAAACAACCAAACGCCACAAACGCTGGGTGTCATTGCTCAGTTGACCTGCTCCCACGATCACAACCCGCGATACTCCCTGCAACGGAAAGGCAAACAATCTCTCCACTTCCAACTTATTCGATTCAGGGATTGAAACAGAACGGCTTTGCCCGCCACTTAATGCACCACACAACCATGAGTCTACTTCGCCTCTGCTTAAAAATTTAACAAGCGCAGGCTGGGTCTTCCTGCCCAAATGGTAATGAACAACCACGCGCCACTTCCCCATCTCCCGTTCCACCAATGCAGACCAGGCGGCGTTCGTCAATTGGCTGGCTTCTTTTAGTTGAAACTCAATATTCGTTTGAGTAGGCATCCTAGGTTAATTATACAGCAGGTTGCAATGCGGGATGGTACCTCACTGTACAATGGTAGAATCAACGCATGACTGACCTTATCGTAATCGGCGGTGGACTTGCGGGAAGCGAAGCCGCCTGGCAAGCCGCACAATGCGGACTCAAAGTGCAACTCTTCGAAAT
>Ga0137333_1000219_pt1 | contig 15654 bp, 12 predicted proteins | sample EasRivERMLT231_2_FD_102286 | JGI IMG/M metagenome (GOLD analysis project Ga0137333, IMG submission 102286) | Soil microbial communities from meander-bound floodplain in the East River, Colorado, USA - East River MetaG ERMLT231_2 | ecosystem: Environmental > Terrestrial > Soil > Floodplain ... | reverse complement strand
GCAACATGACCTACAACGAGTGGCAACCGACCGACCCCAACAACGATCTCGCTGAATTTCTCGAGGCAAACACCGAACCCGGCAGTATCATCGGCTTCACAGGCGGCGGCAACGCGGGGTACTTTGTCCATGACCGCACCGTGATCAATATGGACGGCTTGATCAACAGTTACGAGTACTTCCAATTACTCAAGAACAAAAAAGCCGGCGAGTATCTGGCGAACGAAGGTATGGATTACATCCTTGCCAGCAGCGAACTGCTTGAACAACTCCCCTACAAAGGTCAATTTGCCCCCTACATCGAATGGATGGACGTCCGCTACGGCGGCAAAGACCTCGTGCGTTATCATGCCCCTTAATTGGATGAAGACCACGCTTCGCACCAAGCCGGAAGTTGCTTCGGTTCCAATTAACTTTTACCCACTGTTAGATACATTTCTGGAATCAACCAGCTTGCTGGTTGAAGAACGGGAGCAAGTTCCCTAACTCCAGAATTTGAAAGATAATAAATCCATGCTAAGAAAAAGACCTTTTGGTGTAACCCTGCTCCTATGGATGGTGTTAAGCCTGTTAGTGTGGGGCATGGTGCGATTGTTCGCCACCCTGCACGCATGGGATGTATTGATCGAATTCGGATCCAGCCTCAGCCCGCTATATTTGTCCATAACGGGAGCAGGTTGGGGCGTGGCGGGATGCGTCCTGCTGTGGTGTATGTGGACCAGAAAGAAGTGGGCGCACCGGGCGATCCTTACATCCATTTCAATTTGGCTGATAGAATATTGGATCGAGAGAGTCTTCCATCAGCAGCCCCACGCAAATGTACCGTTTGCCGTGGTGGGTTCGATCATGATTATTGGCATTACCTTGATTATCACACTTCACAAAAGCACAAAAGACTTTTTTACCAGAAGCGAGGAGTATGAGCAACAAAACGAAAATCCAGATTCTGAATGACCAAAAAGCCAAATCACGGCTGGGCGGCGGCGCTGATCGCATTGAAGCCCAACACAAAAAGGGACGCCTGACCGCGCGCGAACGTATCGATCTTTTGTTGGATAAAGGTTCCTTCCATGAAGTGGATGCTTTTATGCAACACCGCACGCATGACTTTGATCTCAACAAGCAAAAGTTTATGAGCGACTCGGTAGTGACAGGTTGGGGCACGATCGAAAGCCGGCTGGTGTATGTCTTCTCACAGGATTTCACCGTATTTGGCGGAAGCCTCGGTGAAGTGCATGCCGAGAAGATCTGCAAGATCATGGATATGGCGATGAAGAACGGCGCACCGATGATCGGTTTGAATGATTCAGGCGGCGCGCGTATTCAGGAAGGTGTCGTGGCACTCGGTGGTTATGCCGACATCTTTTTGAAGAACACCATGGCTTCCGGCGTCATCCCACAGATCTCAGCCATTATGGGACCTTGCGCTGGCGGCGCAGTCTACTCCCCTGCTCTCACAGATTTCATCTTTATGACCCGCAACACTTCTTACATGTTCGTCACTGGACCGGATGTCGTAAAAGCTGTGACGCATGAAGAAGTTTCGTTTGAAGATCTGGGCGGCGCCAGCGTACATTCAGAAAAATCCGGTGTGTGTCATGTTGCCGCAGATAGCGAAGCCGATACCTTATATTTGATCCGCAAGATGCTGGGATATCTTCCCCAGAACAATATGGAAGATGCACCATTTGTACCCTCTGACGATCCATTACGCATGGATGAAGCACTGAACAGCATCGTCCCCGATGATGCCAACAGACCCTATGACATCAAAGAAGCGATCCGCATGATCGTGGATAGCGGACAATTCTTCGAGATCCACGAAGGTTATGCCCAGAATATCGTCGTTGGCTTTGCGCGTTTGGGCGGTCATTCGGTGGGTATTGTAGCCAATCAACCAGCCGTGCTGGCTGGCGTGTTGGATATTGATGCCAGCGAAAAAGGCGCGCGCTTTGTGCGTTTCTGTGATGCGTTCAACATACCAATCATCACCTTTGAAGATGTGCCAGGCTTTTTACCAGGTACTTTTCAGGAACATCATGGAATTATCCGCTCGGGTGCAAAATTATTGTATGCCTATTGCGAAGCGACTGTCCCCAAGTTGACCGTTGTTACCCGCAAAGCATATGGCGGTGCTTATTGCGTGATGTCCTCCAAGCACATCCGCAGTGATATTAATCTTGCCTGGCCCACTGCTGAGATCGCCGTGATGGGACCCGATGGTGCAGTAAACATCATCTTCCGCAAGGAACTCGAAAAGGCCAAAGACCCAGTCAAGAAAAAAGCTGAATTGGTTGCCGAGTATCGCGAGAAATTTGCCAGCCCCTATGTGGCGGCAGAACGTGGTTACATTGACGATGTGATCGAGCCTAAAGAGACTCGTCCGCGCTTGATCAATGCGCTCGAAATGTTGAGCAACAAACGTGATGCCAACCCGGCGAAGAAGCACGGGAATATTCCGTTATAGGAGCGCCATGTTCAAAAAAGTATTAGTTGCCAACCGTGGCGAGATCGCAGTCCGCATCATTCGGGCATGCCGTGAATTGGGTATTGAAACTGTTGCTGTATATTCAGAGGCAGATCGGCGTGCCATGCATGTGCGTTATGCGGATGAGGCTTATCTTTTAGGTCCCGCTCCTTCGCGTGAATCCTATTTGCGAGCTCATAAGATCATTGATATCGCCCGCAAATCCGGCGCGGACGCTGTCCATCCCGGCTATGGATTCTTGGCAGAACGCGAAGATTTTTCAGCGGCATGCGAAGAGAACGGCATCGCATTCATCGGACCGAAACCTTCGTCCATTGCGGCGATGGGCGATAAAGCTGAAGCACGTGCGACCGTGATCAAGGCTGGTGTGCCGGTCGTGCCGGGTACCGAAGATGTGGGCAACATGACCAACGAAGAGTTGCTCGCTAAAGCGCCACTTATCGGATTTCCGTTGTTGATCAAAGCCACAGCGGGTGGCGGCGGAAAAGGCATGCGGGAAGTAAAAAGCCTGGAAGAGATGCCAACCCTACTTGCGTCCGCGAGGCGTGAGGCTGAATCCGCTTTCGGTGATGGCAATGTTTATTTGGAGAAACTTGTCGAAGGGGCGCGGCATATCGAGATCCAGATATTGGCAGATACGCACGGCAATGTGATCCACCTGGGCGAACGTGAATGCTCGTTGCAACGCCGGCATCAGAAGTTGTTGGAAGAAGCGCCCTCCTCCGCATTAAGTGAAGAGCTGCGGAATCAAATGGGCTCGGTCGCGGTCAAAGCGGCGCAATCGGTCAATTACGTCAACGCAGGGACGATCGAATTTTTGCTCGATAAAGATAACAATTTCTTTTTCCTTGAAATGAATACCCGTTTGCAAGTAGAACATCCCGTCACTGAAATGGTGACCGGCATCGACATCGTGAAAGAACAGATCCGTATCGCACGCGGACGTGCCTTGAGTTACAAGCAGGAAGATGTGCAGTTCAACGGACATGCAATTGAATGTCGCATCAATGCCGAAGACCCTTATAACAATTTCATGCCTTCAACAGGCACGATCACACACAGCATCCTCCCCACCGGACCCGGCGTACGCATTGACACAGGCGTGTTCCCCGGCTTCGAGATCACACCGTTCTATGATCCCATGATCGCCAAGTTGATCGTCTGGGGCGAGACCCGCGCGCAGGCCATCTTGCGCATGCGCCGTGCGCTGGAAGAATATCGCATTGTGGGCGTGCGCACGAACATTCCCTTCCATCAAACCATGATGGATTCGCATCGTTTCATGGCGGGTCAATACGATACCCGTTTCGTAGAGGAACGTTTCTCCATGGAGGAGTCTGAAGAACTTCGCCAGAGCCATTCGGAAGTTGCCGCCATCCTTGCAACGTTGATCGCGCACCGCGAATCCGAGCGCTCTGCCCAGATCGTCAACCGCAATGAACGCGATACCAGCAACTGGAAGTGGGTCGGTCGCTGGGAAAGAATGCATAGGTAGGTTGCGATGAAATATATTACAACGGTTGAAGGCAAACAATTTCTCGTTGAGATCATTGACGAGAAACACATCAGCGTGGATGGCAAGCTATATGGCATTGACTTTGAATCCGTAAGCGGGCAACCTGTCTATTCACTGATCGTGGATGGCAAGTCGCACGAGTCCTATGTGCAGCGCGGTGATGACAACTGGCAGGTGCTTCTACGTGGACGTCTTTACCCCGTCACGGTCGAGGATGAACGCGAAAAACGTCTGCGCGCCGCAGCAGGCGCGGGTGTGGAAGAATCGGGCGAGTACCATCTCAAGGCACCCATGCCTGGGTTGGTGGTGGCCATCCCGGTTACTGAAGGGCAGGAAGTCAAAAAAGGACAGGTTCTGCTCATTCTCGAATCCATGAAAATGCAGAACGAGCTCAAAGCGCCCCGCGATGGCATTGTCAACCGCATTAAGATCAAAGTCGGCGAAAGTGTGGAACAAAAACAGCCCTTGCTCAGCGTTCATTAACCAACATGCAGGAAATTGAAGCTAAATTTTATGTTCGGGATCTAAAAAAAATTGGAACGTGCCTTCAGGATCTGGAGGCACGCTTGATTCAACCGCGTGTGCTGGAGATGAACATCCGCTTCGACCTACCCGACGGCGGACTCCGTTCCGAGGGACGGGTCCTTCGCCTCAGGCAGGATACTGAAACGCGCCTCACTTATAAAGGTGCAGGGAAAAACGAACAAGGGGTTGTCAACCGAACTGAAATTGAATTCACCGTGGAAGATTTTAACAAGGCAAAAAACTTTCTGGAGGCATTGGGATATCAGAAACTACTCCAATACAATAAATATCGAACTACTTACGAACTCGAACATTGCCACATCATGCTCGATGAATTGCCATACGGAAATTTTGTTGAGATCGAAGGGGAAAACATCGCCGCAATCCACTCCATGGCAAATAAGCTTGAGCTTGATATGCAAGCCGCGGTTTCTGCAAGCTATTCAGCTCTTTTCGAAAAAGTTCGTCGAACTTTGGGCTTGACCTTCACCGATCTGACCTTTGCAAACTTTAAAAAGATAAAAGTCTATCCTGAGCATCTTCAGGTTCAACCTGCAGACGATTTTTGATCTTTCAAGACATGTCATTAGGGACTTGCTGTTATCAAAATCAAATCTGTCTAACATAGATAGTCACGCAAAGTAATGAAAAATTTATCCGTGCTACAATAGATCGACCTTCAATGTAGTAACCGTATTACTCACAAAACCAACAATTGCTATGAAATATAAATATTTTCTTCAAGCAAATGTTCTTCTAATACTCTGCTTTTTGTTCGTTGCTTGTGGGCAAAGATCTTTTCCTTCCAGACCATCAAACCAGACTCCAACAAGACCCCCACCCACAGATAAGCCTTTTATAGAGGCAATAGCAACGAACACAAAATATCCAGAGCCATCCCTTACGCCATCCCCAACACTAGATCAACATTTGACATTTTTACTTTATGGCATACAAAAGCTTCTACCACCAGGAGGCCGACCGCTTTATGACCAAGCCTGGTATAGTTTCGCTAGTGGCGATTATGCAAACGCAGTATATCTTCCTTATCGTGTATCAGGAGGAACAAGTCTTTTAATAACCGGACAGCCCGAAGGGAACTATGGCGCTGAATTTGACATGCATATTCGCATCTGGGATTGGCAGGATGCAGGTTTGAATCCAACATTATGGCAAGAGATTCGTCCCATGATGATTGATATTGCTTTTGGCTCCGGTTCAGGTTCCTTTTTAGGTCGTGATGAGAATGGACAATGGTGGGCAATTGTGATTCGAATAGATTTAGAATTATCAAAAGTCAACTTATTAGGAGTCATGCCAGTAACTGATCCGGACAGGTTCCAAGTTAAGTGGATGGAGGGATTAGATCCAAAAGAGGCAGGTCTGCCAAATTTGGAGCATTTTATCGTTCGCGATGGGGATCACGTAATTCTATATAAAATCGAGAATATGGATGTGCGCAAAGTTTGGTCAGAAGAACGAGTAATGGTTGGGCGTTTCAGGCTAGATCCCCCTCACGACTATGGTGTTGATTTGACTGGCGACAAAAGACCAGAAATGCTTATTATTTGGGAGGAAGGTGATCCGCCCTCAATTGATGTATATCAAATCAACGAGGATGAGTCGGATATCATCCACTGGTTAGGACGATTTGATAGTAGGTTGCAGTTTTATGACGTCACGGGCGATGGGTTGCCAGATTTTCTTCAACCAGATAATGCTGAAGACCCAACGGAATGGCAGGTGATTAGTTGGAACGGCAATGCATTTATGCCTGGGGGAAAGTTTTCGCGCCCTCAATCATTCAGCCCATCCCCTACCAATATTACTTATTTAGGAAATCTTCCGCCACTACCATCCAATATAATCTTTCGCCGCCAAGATTTTTATCAATGGTGGCTCTGGTCATGGCGGGGTGGTTGGCCCGAGAAAATGTCAAAGCCCCCAAATCAGTTAGGTGGTGATTGTTCCTTTCATGATTATGGTGGATATGGGGAAGCCTGTTATTCACCAGCTGGAAGATATAAACTTGTGGATATACCTGCGCCTATTGAGGGTAGTGATACTGGAATTTTGGACGGCATAACTGGTAACCGTGTCCGTATTCCAGATTCATTTACTTACACTCAAGGGTATAACACCTTTGCATGGTCTCCAGACGAGAAATTCTTATTGATGGCACAAGGGGACGGTATAGCTCGTCTGGCAAAAATAAATCCAGTAAGCGGTGAAAGAACTATCGTATGGGAATCCTCCAGTGGATGCGGTCTTGAACGCTCGACTTGCAGTATATTAGCTCTTACAGATCCAGTAGTATTTACTGATGGCAGTTTTGGATTCGCAATCCAGAGCAGTCTTCTTTCGGCATATCCCCCACCAGGGATATATCGCCTATCGCCAGATGGCGAATTGACCATGCTTGTTGCCTTGCCACACATTGACGAGTCAAAGGGTCTCTCAAAAAATCTTCCTCCATACGCGCCGATTTACGGTTATCTACTCTGGTCTCCAGATAAATCCACTTTTCTGTATTACGACTTTTTTGTAGGTAACAAGAGTGGACTTCGCGTCTTGCTTTTGGGTAGGGCAGATGGTTCAGCACTATGGGACTTGCGGGATATTGGTGAACCTGTACACACGATCCGGGAATTTCGCTGGGAATGATGATCGGGACTCTGCCATAGAGTAGCAAATTAAGAATCAAGGAAATATCCAAAATCCGCATCTCTGGTCAAAAAGTGTGATTGAAAATCACCACAAAAAGACGTATACTACTATCAATCCCTCAACCGCAACATGAAAGGACAAATACCATGCATAATCACAATCATCGTCATCCAATCAATTGCATCCTGCCACCTCATGTATTGAATAATATAGCCACTCATGGTTCTGCCAGTCAAAAGAGTCTGGCGATTAGCACACTCAAGGTCACTGAGCAAATGCGCGGTCAGCGTCGCGCCATGGCTGATTTTACGGCAGCGGCATTTCGTGTGCAGGCAGTGGGAGGCGGCAAGGAACGCATCGTCTATGATGCCAAGAACGGCTCCACTTTGCCTGGTACCATCGTCCGCAATGAAGGCGATGGACCCGTGGCGGATGTGGCTGTCAACGAAGCCTATGATGGTAGCGGCACAACCTATGACCTCTACAAAAATATTTACGGTCGGGATTCGATTGATAACAATGGCATGCGCCTTGATTCCACCGTCCATTACAAAAAAGAGTATGACAATGCCTTCTGGGATGGAGAGCAAATGGTTTATGGCGACGGTGATGGCGAACTCTTTAACCGCTTCACGATCGCGATTGATGTGATCAGTCATGAACTAACTCACGGCGTCACGCAATTTGAAGCCAAACTTGTATATTCCCAGCAACCTGGTGCTTTGAACGAATCCATGTCGGATGTATTTGGTTCCCTCGTCAAACAATATTCGCTCGATCAAACTGCTGACCAGGCAGATTGGCTCATCGGTGCCGGTCTCCTCGCTGCGGGTGTGAACGGCGTGGCCTTACGCTCGATGAAAGCGCCTGGGACGGCTTATGATGACCCCGTCCTTGGAAAAGACCCGCAACCTGGTCATATGAATGATTATGTAAACACACCCAGCGATAACGGCGGTGTACATATTAATTCCGGCATCCCCAATCACGCCTTCTATGTTGTAGCAAACCAAATAGGAGGCAAGGCGTGGGAAAAAGCCGGGCAGATCTGGTATGTAACTCTCCGCGATAAACTGACCAGTAGTTCCAATTTTCAGGCCTGCGCAAATCAAACCTTTACGGTTGCAGGAGCCTTATTCGGAGCCGGGAGTCTCGAACAACAAGCGGTTAAGTTTGGCTGGTCTGAAGTCGGCATTGATGTTGAAGGCAGTGGCACACCTACACCTACCCCAACACCCGGCGATGGCTGCTTTGGATCGTTATTAAAGTTGATCGGCGCTGCGCCAAAATAGAGTTCCAATGGATATTAAACGCATCAAATTCGAACGCACTGGTGGATTTGCAGGCATCCGCTTTGCCGCTGATTTTGAATTGGATGATTTGCCAAAAGATCAGGCGCACCAAATTATAGAGTTATTAGATGAGATGGATTTTGACGAACTGCCTGAACACATCCGGGGCAACCAGCAGGTTGCAGATGGGTTTAATTACTCCATTACTGTCATAACAGAAAAACGACAACAAATGGTCACAACCAGCGATACTGCCGCCCCGAAAAAAATGGAGCCGCTGCTTGAGATCCTGACGAAGATCGCCAAACAGCAAGCCAGAAATAAAAAATAAACCTACAATCACAAAAAACGCCTTCTTTTGCAGAAGGCGTTTTTTGTGATTTGAATTACTTGCAGCTTTGCGCTGGCTCGTACCATTCACCGAGTCCGCTTTGGAGGTGTTGGGCGGCTTCCTGCGGCGTCAGGTCAAATGCCACCATGTTATACAAGTCCTTGCGGATGATCGCATCAGCACTGGGGATCTTGCTGGAGATCTCCGTATACATCCAGCGGATATCCTCCTCATAAGTATTGACCAATCTGAGGAATTTCTCGTCATTTATACCGCTGGATTTACTGGTTCCATTCTTATTCAACGGATAAAAACCTGCGAGATTCTCGGCTGTCAAGTCCACGGCTTCTTTGGACATCATCCATTCCAGGAACAAGCGTGCCTCCTCGGGGTAGGCTGATTCGCGGTTGATCCCGATCCCCACATCTGGTTGAAAGATCACATAGGTTTGGAATGTGGGCGAAGGCACTGCAAACACGTCCCATGCAAAGTCGGCATTTTCAGATACAGTCTGCAAATCCCATGAGCCGCCGAACAACATAACCGCCTGACCTTTGAAGAACAGCTCCTTGCTGTTTTGCGAATTGATGTTTGCCGCATCTTTTGGCAGGAAGGGTTTTAGATCTTCGATAGTCTGGAAAGTAGACACTACTTTTTGATTGTTGTAGCATAGACCAGTACCATCCTTCTGCATCAGGCTCTCGCGCCCAGCGGGACCACCCAGGAAGTTTGCCGCGATACTCATGAACATTTCACTATCTTCTGTCTGGTTCAGTGCATTGGCGATCGGGATCATATCCGGATCCTGGGTAGAGATCTTGTTAACCACCTCCATAAACTGTCCCCAGGTCCGCGGCACGGAGATCCCAAAACTCTTGAAGAGTTCTTCGTTGTAATATACACCCTGCACTACACCTACATAGGGCACAGCGTAATAGGAACCGGTCTTATTGGTCCACGGGACGATCTTGGTCGGATCATAGTTTCCTTCGATATCCAGACCCTCATTCAGCCGGGTGAGATATTTGGCGATGCTCCCATCCACAGAAAATGGACGGACGTAAAACAGATCAGGACCTTCCCCTCTACTCAATTGAATATCCAGGATCGAATCATAGTTCACACTGACCACGGGCCTGTGTTCAACCACAATGTTCTTACCCAGTGACTGCGCATACACTTGAAACGCATCCAATAATTTTTGGATCTGCTTTGTGTCTTCAGGTCGCCAGGTACTTAATGTTATCTTGACTTGATCGCTCGCTACAGTGGAAACGCCTTCGGAGCCGGTCGTCACCAACTGAGGCTCAGCTGACACTGCCAGATCGGGCAACTGTTCTGCCTCCGCCTCTTTCGGACCGAAGTGAATGTTTCCGTTATAGACAAAGAATCCCGCGCCGATGGCAAAGAGCAGGATCGAGGGGTAGATGATACGTCCAAGTAGATCCAACTGTTCACGCTTTTTATGGAAGCCCAGCTTATCCGCCTTCTTCTTGGCATCTTCGCCCATTTTTTCGTAACGGGTACTCAAAGTCTCCAACAACACAATCAAAGCGGACATCAAATACGAGGCGTAGAAAAGATACTCCATCGCAACGGTATAGCCGATTTCGGGGAGTGCATCAGCCAGGGTCAAATGGAAGAAGGCCGTGGTGAGGAGTGCTGTCGAACCAACAGCCAGCCTTTCAGAGTGACCCAATGGCAGGAAGAAAGTGATATAGGCGAGGATCAAGGTAATTAGCAACGGGAGCAGGCTTTTCACGATGTATTGAAGCGAGTCCCGTTGAATATCCACGTTCACATTGATGAGCGAATAGTTGGTCGCCACGGAACGTCCAAAATTTTGCGGGTTCCCAAATGTGGAAAAGGTTGGGAAGATATCCTGGTCTACATTTGCAGATTGAGGTTGCCAGCCAAAGATCGAACTGAACGCGCCGTTCTCGCGATAGTTTGCCAGCAATTTCTCTTCGCTTTCATAGCGCATACCGATACGATCAACTACGTATTGAATGAACGAGGTGGTGGCATTCTGATTGCGGAATTCAATGATCAGCTCTTGATGCTCAAACGGGTAATCATAAAAGCGGAATTGATTCTTGAACGTACCGCTGACACGATAAGTCTTGAGAACGGTACCATCGGCATTGGTCTCTTCGCGGATGGGAGCAATCTCCACTTCACCTTCAGCATTCGTGAAGACAAAGTCATCGGGCTTAAAGTCCACATCGCGTTCGTTCGGGCGATAGCGAAACCACAGATAAAAATCCATCCGATAGGTGGAGGTCTTGATATCGATCTCATCAATGCCCAACAGGTCCACGCCAGAATATACAACATTCGCTTTGTAGACATAACCGCCGTTCACGGTCATGATGCGTCCGCGTTTGATCTGTTCCTGCAGATCCTTGATCTGATTCGGATTGGTGATCGGCTCGAACTGCACGTTGGCAGAAACGATCTCGCCATTTTGATAAATTCCAAAACGCGCAGCGCGCATGGTATTGCGGGATGGCTCAAAGTAGATCGGGCTGACGATGCCCTGCGCACTGGCGTCGGCATCGTCCATACTCAGCAGGGATTTGAACAATTCCTTCCGGTCAGCAACCACGTCTGTTCCTTGAAGTTCGGAACGCTGAACAGCAGTTACGAGCGCGAGCACAGCATCATATCCATTGATGACATTATCACCGGGGTAGATCACATCGTCAGTAGAATTGCTTTTGTACTTTTCGCGATAATCGGTCAGGAATTGGTTGGCGTAGCGATTGGCGCTATCAAAAATAATGGCATGGGTTGTAAGGATGCCATTCGTAAAATACCCAGGGAATGTTTTCTCTTCATCCTTGCTGTTGATCAATTCCGAAAATCTGGGCGAACTTAATGTGCTCGCCCCCACAATGGGAAATGATACACCTTTACGTTTCATGAGAACGAGCAGGTCTGCCGCGGTACGGTCATCAGTCGCAATGAAGATCGTACCGGGGTTGCCCCCAGCGATCAGGTCCGAGACGATGCTATCCAGGCTTTGACCATTGACGCCGGTTTCGTCGGCTATTTTTTCTACAACAATCTGGCCGCCAAGACCAACAAAGGTGTTTCTGAATTGCCTGGCAAGGATCTTTCCATATTCATCATTCGTGGAAATGATACTGGCTGTTTTCTTCCCGACCATATCTGCGAGCGTGGTGTCACTGAGAATACCAACACCTTTAACTGGTATTGAAATTCCTTTTTCCTGTAGGAGTTCAGTTAATCGGTCAGAGATCTGTTCATTCGTGGCGATGAACAGGAAGCCAGGAAGATCTGCACTGGGGATCTCAACGATCCCAGCGACGATCTCCCTGAGCTGAGGTTCAACAGCGCTTATTTGGAAGGGCGCCTCGGATTCTACAATTTCAGTAACATCACCTTCTGTGATCGGCTGCTCCAAGATGACAGGCTCAGGCAAAACAATCTCTTGCCGAAACGTAACCACGCCGCCAAGTTCGACAAATTGATTGCGGAATTGTTTTTGGGCTTCGAGATCGGCGGGGTCACCGGTGTGAATGATGCCCGCAGTGACTTTATCGTCAAGCTTCGCAAGGTAGTTGGCGAGATATGCCGCCTCTGACTCAGCCGTGTATGTAATGTTGAAATGATAGGGATGTTCTTCCGTAAGATGCTCAGTCACCGGGACCACGTTTATCACCGGTATCCCCTCCCGATCATAGATCTCTCCCGCCGCATCAGAAGTCTCGATGGACGAATGCCCGATCACAGCGATCGCATTGCTCTTCACGATATCACTCGCCATTAATTGCGCCTGCTCGGGCACATTTTTATCTGTATACAGATCAACTTGGATGTTGATTTTCTCACGGGCATTGATCTGCTCCGCAGCCAATTTGGCACCCGCATACACAGATTGTATATTGGGGCTTTCCACCGAGCCAGGATCAGACTCCACTACGGCGATGGTGATTGTCCGTGTGCCGCTGGAAAGAGGCGCACAATTGGCCAGCACAATGGTCAGGATAAAAACCAAAGTCAGAGTGGATAGAAATTTTGTACGTTTGAGCATGAGACCCTCTTTGAAAAGGATATTTACATATAGATTAACACAGCAAAAGGCATGAAGATATGAACTATCTCTTTAGCTTTTCGATAATATTCTCTCACGGCGCGGGCCAGGGAATAACCACCGGCTCGGAGAACCCGTGTTTTTCAACGGTATACAGCAAACCAGAAGAGGGAACGACACAACCAGCCTCATCCTTTACTGTGAAACTGGTAGTGAACTGATCGGGGTATGAACCTGTCCACCAAATGTAATTCCCATTCTGGCATATAAACAATTCCCACAAATAGCCGCGGTCTTTATCGGTGGTCATTACCATTTGATCCCAACTTACAATCACCTTATTCCCATCGCGGATCGCAGTCGCATTTTGGGGCGGACCATATTGATTAGAGCCTATTGATTGCAGGTTTAGTTGTGTCATATTAATCTTGGAAATATCCCCCACCACATCCACCACGGAGGGAGCAACCCAGCAAAAATAGTTCAACTTGTCGAATTTGATGTACAGCCAATTGCTGTACGCAAACCGTCCACGGACGGTGCCAACATCGCCAGCGTATAGATCCGCGGCATGCAGGTAGGCGCCAGATGGACCGTATCGGCAATGTGCCTGTTGATTGACAGTCACTGTTGGAAAGGCAAAGGTCGCTGTAGATATGATGGTGGGTGAAGGCGTAATGGATGGTGTAAGAGTTTCAGTTGGCGTGAAAGTGAAAGTAGGTGTAGATGTATTCGTTGATGTAAAGGTTAATGTAGAAGTTGGCGTCCGCGTCCAGGTGTCGGCGGTGGCAGTCAGCGCCGTGGCAACCAATGTTGCCTGCTGTTCAGGCGAGGGGGCACAGGCAGCCAGCAATATAACAATAAGAAATACAACACGATAAAGTTTCATTTCAGCTCCTCAAATCGCAGTGCGACATGAATGTCGCGTTACGCAAATGGCGATAAAAATGCGAGAATGTTTTTGCCAAGTGCTTCGTTGGCATAACCACCTTCCATAATAATGGTGGTAGGCAGATCAAGCTCAGCGATTCTTTTTGCGATCTCTCCAATTCCATTCGTGGTTACTTTGATCCTGCCCAGTGGGTCATCAGCGTAAATATCCATGCCAGCGGACAAAACCAAGTAGGCAGGTTTGAATTCGCGAATTTTTTGAAGTGCCTGATCCAACGTTTCCAAATAGGCATCATCATCAGTCCCGGCAGGTAGCGGGAAATTATGATGGTAACCCAATCCATCTCCCTCGCCGCGCTCATCAGCATAACCAATATAGCTGGGATACTCGTAATCAGGGTCAGCATGGATGGAGATCGTCAACACATCATCGCGGTTGTAGAAAATATCCTGCGTACCATTACCACAATGATAATCAACATCCAATACAGCAACGGATCCTTTTTGAGAAAGGGAATTCGCGGCGACCGCGGCATTGTTGATGAAGCAATAGCCACCGGCATAATCTTTACCTGCATGATGCCCAGGCGGTCGGCACAACCCAAACACAGATCGTTCCCCATTGAATACAGCCTCTGCCGCACTTAACGCACAATTCGCTGAAGCTAACGCGGCTGGATATGTGCCTTCGACGATGCAGGCGCTTAAGTCCATGATGTAGTAACCAGCACGCCCCAGCAAAGATTTTGGCTTATGCGGCTGCCTGCGCAGGGCGAAGGTGGCAGGCAACAGCGTAGACGAATCTTGGGGTTTAGTAGCCAGCCACTCGGTCCAGGCAGAGGCGAGAAAATCCAGATACTCTTTATCGTGCACGGCAAGAAGCGGGGTGAGTCCAAAATCCGTTGGCTCGTGAATATCCGCCCAATCCACGGTCTGTAAGGTGGCTAAGATTTTATCCATGCGGTCAGAGTTTTCAAGGTATGGCACGCGCAGACCTCCATCAAAAACTTCAAAAGGCGGCTCGTGTTTGCGATGCGTTTCAGAATAGAAAATTTTCACTTTGCCTCCGTAAGAACTCGCCCGTCAATTGTATCAAGAGTACGGAGGATTTCATGGACGTATTTGACGCGATATACAACAGACATTCACAAGGAAAAGTAAAACAGGATTCGGTTTCACACGCGCTGATCGAGAAATTATTGTCAGCCGCGGTGCAAGCCCCCAATCACTACAAGGTGCGACCATGGCGCTTCGTCGTGTTGACGGGAAACGCCCGCAATAAACTTGGGGACGTATTCGCCGCCTCACAACTGGACCGTAAACCTGATCTGCCACAAGAGGCATTGGACAAATTCCGAGGCTTGCCGCTCCGCGCACCCGTGGTCATCGCTGTGGGCGTGGATAAACCCAGCGAGGAAAAAGTGTATGAGATCGAAAACATTGCCGCTGTTGCGGCAGCATGTCAGAATCTTTTACTCGCTGCCCAGGCAGAAGGACTCGCCGTTAAGTGGCGCACCGGTGAATGGGCACGTGATCCAAAGATAAAAGAGCACTTGGGCTTCTCAGCCGATCAACATTTGATCGCTTATCTTTATATCGGCTATCCTGAATTCACCGTAGAGTATGAACCCCGTCCATCGTTTGAAGACCGCACGGTGTGGATGGAGTAAAGTTCAGTTGGAGAGTGATTAGTTATCAGTGTGAAAAGAGCGTTGGGCTTTTGAAGGCTCAACGCTCTTTTCATTATGTACACATATATTTGTTACCTTGTTTACCACTCCCCTACGGCTCGCTAACCTTTACATAATCAAACCCCACACTCACCGGCAGTTTATCAGGTGATGAGACCGCGATACCGATCTTGCCTTCTGTAAAATTAAACTT
>Ga0137333_1000218_pt1 | contig 15679 bp, 14 predicted proteins | sample EasRivERMLT231_2_FD_102286 | JGI IMG/M metagenome (GOLD analysis project Ga0137333, IMG submission 102286) | Soil microbial communities from meander-bound floodplain in the East River, Colorado, USA - East River MetaG ERMLT231_2 | ecosystem: Environmental > Terrestrial > Soil > Floodplain ... | reverse complement strand
TGGATATCCCGCTGGCCGACACGGCTCTGGTCGCCCAGCTTGTGAAGCAGGGTCTGGTATTCGACGTGGCGGAGCTGTATTCGCTCAAACTCAAAGAAGCGGCGGCGTATCCAGCGCTTCACCCGAACACCAGTGTTCGATTCGTTCGCGCACCTGGACCGGGCAATCCAGATTCGGACAATGCCAGTCGGCTTCGGACGCAGACTCTCTTTGCCGGGCCAGTTTGGTGCCGCACTCGGGGCAGGTTTCTGACGCGTGTAATTCTACGGGCGAGGTCGCCAGCTTACCGAATACCCTGCCAAGTGCTTTGAACATTGGCTTAGGCGACAAACCGTTTCCAGTGCTCTTCAGGGATGATTGCAATGCCTGAACCAGACTCACGCAATTCGACTGCGCGTTCAATCTTGCGCCCGTGACTCGTGTGCGCCCAATCACGACTCGCGAACAAGCCAATGATCAAGTAATTCGATTCACGGGTTGGAGAAGTGTCCAGCGCCTTGCCTCCTGCCATTTCGATAGCTTCGACAACTTTCTTGCGAGTTCCAAAAGCAAATTTTCCGGTGATGTTAAAAGTCTGATCTTTAAGCACCACAGGATCAGGGAGCGGACTATTTAGTGGCAGGCTGGTGGAATATGTCTCTGCCGGGTCAGCTTGGTTTGTGTAGCCGCACAGTGCCTCCATCACGCCGCGCAGTTCCTCACATTCATCTTCTGAGGCACGCCCATCTTCAAAGATTCTTTCCACTCGCTTCAAGATGTCCGTAAACGGCCAGATTGGTTCGAGTAGGGCAAACTTTTGCACCCAGCTTGCAAAGAACTCCACCTCCTTGGGTGAGACGATTCCATCGGCAAGAATGCCTGTGCAGATTCCCGTCAACTGGTCGATGGCCTTCGCCACATTGTTTTCTTCCCGAGCTTTGAAAAGTCTGATGGGCTGTCCATGCACATCCTTGGGTGTGACCAAATGGTAAGTCCGAGCCGGTGGGTTCATAGGAGCCTCGCTTCAGGCTCGGTTTTGTTTTTCGAGCCTTGGTTGCCACCCAACATCTTCCTGAATTCGGCTTCGTCAATCACCGTTACACCTAAAGCTCGGGCCTTATCCAACTTTGAGCCCGCACTTTCTCCAGCGAGGACGAAGTTCGTATTCTTGCTGACCGAGCTTGCTACGTTGCCACCTGCGGCTCGAATCATTTCCGAAGCCTCTTCACGCGAGAGTAAAGGTAATGTTCCAGTCAAAACAAACGTCTTTCCCGCCAGTATTCCGGCAACTCCTGAAGCTTTAGCAATCGAGCCTGGTGTATCCTGCGTTGGGCTGATTTCCAATTCGCGAAGTCGGCTCAGTACTGACTTTCCCACTGGAGATTTAAAAAACGTCAGTACACTTTTTGCAACAACTGGCCCGATTTCTTCAGACAGCCCAATCGTCTCAAGCTTCACTTCGCGAGTTTTGATTTTGTTCTTTAGACCATTCCTAATTTTTCGCAGCTTCTTTTGCTCATCGGAATTTGATTCCAGTTTCGGTAATTTGCCATAAACTTGCCCAAGCTCTACTCTCAATGCGGCAATCTCCTCTTCAAGCTTTTGCCTTCTGATATCAACCTCCGCCTGAAGAGTAGGATTTTTTGAAAGCCTGCACTTTATCTGCTCTTTCAGAGCAACACTTGTCTTCCCTTCTTCAGCGACCAAACGAACAAGTTCCGAACTGGCCAAATCATCGAAATTGCGATGCAGGCGTGCTAGTTCGTATGCAATCGTTTCCCCTACATCAGCAATCGCGAGCGCGTGAATCCAACGATGCAGCGGTGCGGTTTTGGCACGGTGCAGAGCCTCCAGAATTTTCGTGGCGTTCTTTTCCCCGAACACGCGAGGCTCTTCGTCCGTGCCAAGATTCAGTTTGCCGAGCTGCTCCAGTTTCAGATCAAACAAATCAAGCGGATCCTTCACCAGCCCGCGCTCGACAAGTTTTTCAGCGACGATGCCGCCGAGCGATTCGATGTCCAACGCCTTGCGTTGAGCAAAGTATTCCACGCGCCGCATCAGTTGCGCCGGACAACCAGCCACGTTCTGACAGCGCCAGGCGACTTCTTCGTCCAATTCAGTTTCCCGCGAAGGAGTCGAAGGCTGCGAAGGAAGAACTTTTCCCACTTCGCTTCCTTCGTTGGCTTCGTGGGACATTTTCTTCTGGGTAGATTGCAGCTTCTCCTTCGCAATCGCGCCGCCGCACGCCGGGCATTTGCCGTTCACGTACTTGAACAGATCAAATTCCTTCGCGTCAGGCGGACGTTTGGTTTTCAGCACTTCCAGTACTTCGGGAATGACCATGCCCGCCTTGCGGATGACCACGGTGTCGCCGATGCGGATATCCTTGCGGCGGATTTCGTCTTCGTTGTGTAACGTGGCGCGCGAAATCGTCGAGCCCTGTACAAATACCGGTTCGAGTTCGGCGACGGGTGTCAGCACGCCGGTGCGACCGACTTGCACCGTGATGTCGCGCAAGACTGTTTCCGCCGGCGTGATCCACGGGATCGGCTTGTGAACGATCGCGTAACCTGGCGCGCGGGATTTGCCGGGAATCTTCGCCCAATCCGCGTATCGGTTCACCTTGAGAACCAGCCCGTCAATGTCGTAGGGAACCTGCCGGCGCAAATCCCGCTCTTCATCGTAGTTCGCGACCACTTCTTCGCGGTAACGGCGCAGAACTTCTTCGATGTCCTTGCAGAGCCACCACTTTTTTTGTGTCGGCAGACCGAACTTCGCGAGCGCCTTCAACATCCCTGCGTGTGTCTCGAACTCGATGCCTTCGCACGCGCCGACGGCGTAAAACACGGCGTTGACAGGCCGCTGCGCGACGAGTTTCGGGTCGAGCAGCTTGAGCGTGCCGGCGGTTGCGTTGCGCGCGTTGGGCAGGGTCTTCTCTCCGGCAGCGGCAAGTTTCGTGTTCAAGGCCTCAAATTCCTTTATGGCCATGTAAGCTTCGCCGCGCACTTCGAGCAGCTTCGGTGGATTCTTCATCGCCAGCTCCAGCGGGATGGCCCGGACGGTGCGGAGATTGGCAGTGATGTCGTCGCCATACACGCCGTCACCGCGTGTTACGGCGAGCGCCAGTTTGCCTTTACGGTAATGGACGCTGAGTGAAACGCCGTCCACCTTCGGCTCCATGATGTATTCAACGCGGTCGCGCCCGAGGTGTTTGCGGATGGTCGCGTCAAAGTCACGGAGCGCGGCCAGCGTGTTTTCGTCCTGCAAGCGGTTGCGTTTGTCGCGATCCGGCTCTTCGTCCTTCGTGGGCTGCTCGGCCCCGTCAACTTTTTCGAGCGAGAGCATTGGCTGAAGATGCTTGACGCGTTTGAATCCTTCGGCCGGCGCACCACCGACGCGCTGCGTGGGAGACTCCGGGGTGACGAGTTGGGAAAATTCCTTCTCCAGTTCCTGAAGTTCCTTGAACAGCGCGTCGTATTCGAAGTCAGTGATAAGCTGCTTCCCCGCGACGTAGTAGGCGTGGTCGTGGCGGCGGATTTCGCCGGCCAGTTGCGCCTGGCGGGTCTGGGCTTCTTTGAGTGTCACGGGGAAATTTGTAATCGCGGCCAGCGTCAATGCCAATTGCGATTTGTCGAAACCGCGGGATTCTAACCTGCGCGCCGGATATGCGCCCGGTGTTGTTGTTCGCCGAGTTTGCCGAAGCTTTGAAAGAGGTTCTTCAAGTGCGCAAAAGTTCCGCGAACCGTCATGCGGATGGAGGTTTGTTGAGGATCAACCCAGCGCGCCAGTCCCTGAAGCACCCAGCGCGCGCCCCGGTCCAGGTCCATCCGCTCGTATTCCTGCAGGACCGAGTTGGGCTTGAATGCCACGGGAGTCATGCCGGTCCGCTGGATTCGCTGGGTGTGAAAATCCACAAGTTCCGCAATCCCGGCGTTGTAGAGCATGGCGTGATCCACCACACCGCTTAGATCCTTCATGCCGGGATTGTCGGTTGACTCCAGGATTCGCCCATTAACCATTTTGGTGCGGAGCACGGTTTTCTTCAGCTTTGCTCCCGCGGTCGAGCCTGAAACGATGGCAACAATCACCTGCCGGTCCCGGCTGATGAACATGCTTTGCAGCCCTTTGACCATGGTGGTGTTTTGCTTTGTGGCGAAATCGCCTGCATGCTCCAGACCGATTTTCGCCGCATTTTCCCTGGTGATCTCCCAATAGCACGAAGGCGGATATGGATACGGTGCACTGACCGGTTCGACGTCGCCCGTCAGATACTGCCGCTCACCAAGGCAGGCGGTCACGAAGACCAAGATAAAGAGCGCCACCAGCGCCACGATGCCGAGAACGATGTAGGTCGGAATTCCCATTCCAAAAAAGCCCGCTGCGAAAATCGCGTTTGAAACCAACTCTGCTGCGCGAGTCATGCGGGGATGACAGCACTTGCCCGGAATGTCATCAAGAGTTTTGACTGTCCTCACCGGCTGCATTCTGAACTTGCTCGACAAGCGTGCGGCACAGTTTCACATTTCGTGCATGGCATTGACCCCTTCCACCATGCTGCCGTTGGGCACGGTTGCGCCGGATTTCCGGTTGCCCGACACCACTGGCAGAGCCGTTTCGCTTGCCGATTTCCAGGACAAGCCCGCGCTGCTTGTGATTTTCATGTGCAACCACTGTCCTTACGTGAAACACATCCGCACCGGCCTGGTTGAACTGGCCAACGATTACCAACCGCGCGGCGGCGCCATCGTCGCCATCAATTCGAACGATGCCGCGAATTACCCTGACGACAGTCCGGCAAAGATGGCGGAGGAGGTGAAATCCGCCGGCTACACTTTCCCGTATCTTTACGACGAGTCGCAAGCCGTGGCCACAGCCTATCGTGCCGCCTGCACGCCGGACCTTTTCCTTTTCGATCGAGGGCGGCGGCTGGTCTATCGCGGCCAGTTCGACGCCAGCCGGCCGGGCAACGGAATTCCGGTGACCGGCAAGGACCTGCGCGCGGCATTGGATGCTGTGCTCGCCGGCAAGCCAACCTCGACCATGCAAGTGGCGAGCATCGGCTGCAACATCAAGTGGAAACGTGGCAACGAGCCGGAGTATTGAAGCCCACAGGCCGCATGTTTTTGGGCATCGAAATCGGCGGGACGAAGCTCCAACTGGCTATCGGTGACACCTCCGGCAAGATCCTGGAGGCTCAACGACTTTCTGTGATCCCCGGGCGTGGCGCGACCGGCATCCGCGACCAGATTCAACGCGCCCTTCCCGATTTGCTTGCCGGCCGCAAGCTCTCGGCGGTGGGCGTGGGCTTCGGCGGGCCGGTGGACTGGCGAACCGGGCGCATCGCGCGCTCGCATCAAATCGAAGGCTGGTCCGGTTTTGATCTGGCCGGCTGGCTGCGGGAATTGACCGGCGCGCCAGTGGCTGTGGACAACGATGCGAACGTCGCCGCGTTGGGCGAGGCAATACGTGGCGCGGGCGCCAGTTTCGATCCTGTCTTTTACGCAACGCTCGGCAGTGGTGTTGGTGGTGGCCTGGTGTTGGTTGAAAGAATTTATCATGGCGCAACGCCTGGCGAATCCGAGCTTGGTCACATCCGCCTGGCCCGAGACGGAACGACCTTGGAATCCCGGTGTTCAGGCTGGGCTGTGGACGCGCGGATTCGGGAATTAAACACCCGCCATCCGTCTGGGTTGCTGGCCCGCCTGTCGGCAGCCTCCGTGGGCAGTGAAGCCTCGCATCTTGCGGAAGCGATTCGACAGGCGGACGCCGACGCACGACGCATCCTGAATGAAACCGCGGCGGACCTGGCTTTCGGCCTGTCGCATGTTGTTCACTTGTTCCACCCAGCGGTGGTAATTCTGGGTGGCGGACTTTCCAAAGTTGGCGAGCCGTTGCGCGAGGCGGTCGAAGTCGCGTTACGCCCACTGCTGATGGAGGTGTTTCACCCGGCCCCACCGGTCCGCCTGACTGCGTTGGGTGAAAACGCCGTGCCGACAGGTGCCCTGCTGCTGGCAGCGCTGGCCCGCGCCAGCTAAGCCGCATTCTGTCTTGATAAGGCCGCCGACTTCAGGCGAAATGCCCCGACGGATTGCCTATGGACCTGGCTGACATTCTGACGAAAGACCAAATCCTCGCGGATTTGCAGGCCACCACCCGTTGGGAAGCGATTGATGAACTGATCAATAACCTCGTGGTTACGGGCAAAATCAAACCCGAAAACCGCGAGGCCATCGCCGCCGTGGTCAAGAAGCGCGACACCCAGATGAGCACCGGCATCGGGTTCGGCATCGGGATTCCGCACGCGTCCACGGATTTGATCACCGAAGTCGTCGGCGCACTGGGTCGTTCGCGCCGGGGCTGTAATTTTGACGCGCTGGACAACCAGCCGGTGAATCTGGTGATGCTGTTCCTCGTGCCGCAGGGCCAGTTCCAAAAACATCTGCATACACTGGCCAACATCGCCAAGCTACTGCACAAGGCTGAATTCCGCCAGACCCTGGACCAGGCGCCGGACGCCGAAGCCATGCTCAAGGCCATCAAGGAACAGGGGAAAAAGTGAGCCCGCTGAAGCGTTGAAACGATAAGGCGTTAAAACGTCAAGACGGGATCGCGCGAAGGAGTTGGCCATTCACGTTTCAACGAATTAGCGTTTTAACGAGATAACGATTTCCAACCCCATGCTGCCGCATAAACAGATCGAGCAACGCCTGCAAACCGCCGTCGCCGCTCTCCTGCCCGACGCAGACGCGAGCAGCGTCCTCGTGCGGCCCTGCACCGATCCGAAGTTTGGCGATTACCAGACCACCGCGCTCATGGCGCTGGCCAAGCCACGAAAGCTGAATCCACGGCAACTGGCCACGGATGTTCTGGCCCGGCTCGACGTGGCCGGGGTGTGCGAAAAGGTTGAGATTGCGGGCGCTGGTTTCCTGAACTTCCATCTGAAACCCGCGGCCGTGACCCAGGCCCTGTCGTCCGCCGCGGCCGGCGAACACCTTTTTTTCAGCAAAGCCGCTCTACCTCGGACGGTGGTGGTGGATTTCAGTTCGCCGAACGTGGCCAAGCCCATGCACGTGGGCCACATTCGCTCCACGATCCTCGGAGACAGCCTTGCGCGCTTATTGCGCCTGCTGGGCCATCGCGTCGTCACGGACAACCATATCGGCGACTGGGGCACGCAGTTCGGCATGTTGCTCGTGGGTTGGAAGCGTGAACTCGATGCGGCGGCCTTGAAAGCCGATGCCATCGCCGAACTGGAGCGTATTTACAAAAAGGTCAGCGCCGAGTGCAAAGAAATCTCTGCCACGCTCGAAGCCGCCAAGCAGGAACTCGTGAAGCTCCAGGCCGGCGACGCGGAAAATCTCCACATCTGGCGCGAAATGATTGCGCTCTCGCAGGTGCAGTTCGACGCCATTTACTCACGGTTGGGCGTCAAGTTCGACCACACGCTGGGTGAGAGTTTTTACAATCCACGTCTCAAATCCATCGTGGATGAGTTGGTAGCCAAGGGCATCGCGCGGGAAAGTGAAGGAGCGAAAGCGATTTTCTTCGAGGACATCCCGCAACTCAAAGAAAACCCCGCCCTGATTCAAAAGAGCGACGGCGGGTTCAATTACGCCACCACCGATCTCGCGACGCTGGCCCATCGCCTGGAAGCGTGGCGACCCGAGGAAGTGATTTACGTGACGGATGGACGGCAGCAATTGCATTTTCAGCAGTTGTTTGCGGCATTTCGGCGCTGGCAGCCGGATGCGGTGATGAAGCTCGCGCACGTCTGGTTCGGCTCCATTCTCGGCGAAGACGGCAAGCCCTTCAAAACCCGCTCCGGCGAAACGGTGAAGCTCGCCGACCTGCTGGATGAGGCCGAGGAGCGCGCCTTCAAGGTTGTGACGGAGAAAAGCCCGGACCTGCCCGAGCCTCAACGCCGGGAGATTGCCCGCGTCGTCGGTATCGGCGCGGTGAAATACGCCGACCTGCTGCCGAATCGCCAGAGCGATTACGTGTTCAGTTGGGACAAGATGCTGGCGCTCAGCGGCAACACCGCGCCGTACCTGCAATACGCCTACGCGCGCATCCGGAGCATCTTTCGGAAGGGAGGAGAAACATCGAACACCGAACCTCGAACCTCGAACCTCGAATTGGCCGCACCCGAGGAACTCGCGCTGGCCAGGCATCTCCTCAATTTCGGTCTGGTCCTCGAAGCCGTGGCGGAGGAATACCGCCCGAACTTCATCTGCAATTACCTTTACGACCTGGCCGGGCACTTCACGCGTTTCTATGAGAATTGCCCCGTCCTCAAAGCTGAAGCCGCCGAGCGCGCCAGCCGACTGGTGCTGTGCGATTTGACCGCCCGAGTCTTGAAGCAAGGACTCAATGTCCTGGGCATCGAGGTGCTGGAGCAGATGTGAGTAACGTCCAAGCTCCGCCGCAAGGGCAGCTTTATCACCCGACGCATGCGCCGAGCTTTTGCCTGCTCAGCTAACTCCGCGATCCCAACCCTGTCGAGCCGCAATAAGCCCATTCCATCACGTTATCGGCCCGGCCTCGCCCTCGTCCTCAACAACCGGTGAGGATTACGATAGCAAGAACGACGAGGATCGAATCCTGAACCTTCAGAACTTGTTCAGACATTGACACCTTATGCGCAAGTTGGCTCCATTCGCCGGGTGCTTCGGCCCACTTGATTCCGAATGAGACGAACCCATCAACATCGAACAGGCGTTGTGACATGAGCAGCCACGGTAAAACGCTCCGATTCGCCGACCTGAAGCCGTACTTGCTGCTGAAGAATGGCAATTATCTCTACAAAGTTCCTTTTCGCGGCGGTTGGGCAGTGCTGAAAGTTTATTACGGTAGCCGCAGTTGGTTTTCCTCCATCGTCAAGAGTCTCGAGAATGTCCTGCTTGCGGGGCAAACCTCCTACATGCCCAAGACCCGGTTGCGAATGGAGGCAGAGTGCATGGCGCTGTGGCGCAAGCACGGCTTCCGCGTCTTCGACACGTATCCTGAGGTCCGGGTGGAAGCGCCCGATTGTCCCGAGGGCGGTTACATGCTGTTCGAATATGTGGATGCGCCCAAGCTTATCAACTGGCTCAACGACCAGACCAAGTCTGCCGAGGAACGATTTGCGCTCTATCGCAAGTGGCTGCCCGAATGGAGCCGGCGGCACGACATCGCCATCCGCGAGCGCGAACCGCGCCTCGTGCATGAAAACGGCGATGGCAAACATGTCATGCTCCTGGAGAACGGCGGTTTTCTCTGGTTCGATTTTGAGATGACCTTTCGCAGCCGTCGCCGCGTGGCGGAACACATCTCGCATGAGATCATCCAGTATCTCTGGTTCATGAGGAAAAGCACGCCACCGGAAATTCAGGAGCGGTTGATCGAGGAAACCGTGCGCCATTATCCGGTCAAGGAGCGTCTGCGCGCGGCGCATAATTATTTCTGGCGGCATCCGAACTTGCTGCACCGCTTTGGCCGCGCCTGCGATCGAGCGTTCAAAGCCAAGGCTAAGAAGCCATCCAGCAAATACAGTGTTGCGCGCATGATCCGCGAGGAACTCGAACGGCAATATGAAAGCGCTTGAACACTCCGGCATTGCCTTGAACTCGCTACCGTGAAGCGGCATGAATGCCGCGTTCCCGGAGCGCGGGCTTCAGCCCGCTTCAACCCACAAAATCGCAGCGCGCCGAGATTGTCAGAGATGATGCAAGCCCTGCCGCCAATACCCGAAGGCGCTGAAATCCTCCAAGCCGGAGGCCGCGGCGGGACGGGCAATGTCCTCTACGTTTTCCGCAATGCTCAACCACCGGTCGTCCTCAAGGTCTATCGCACGCGGCGTTCGCACTTGAACGAGTTCTTGAAGAACTTTTCGGAACGGAATCTCGAAGGCAAACGCGGCGCGACCGCTGCCATCCGCCAAGCGACCGAGAAACTGTGCATTGACCTCTGGTCGCGCGAAGGATTCGACGTTGTGCAGCGCGTCGAGCGGCCGCTGCCCGCGGGTCTCACGCTGCCAGCGCTGTGGCTGGTGTACTGCGATGAGCCGGTATTGTGGGACGTGCTGACAGACCGTCACCGCGCCGTGGCGACGAAACTGCCTTTGATCGAATCACTGGGAAGTTCCCTGAGCCGCCGCCACACACGAGCCGTGGAATTGAATGAACCCCTCTTGGTACATGAGCACGGCCACATCAAACATTTCTTTGTCCAGGGCGAGCGCCTGATTGCTTTCGATTTGGAACACGGTTTCAAGCCCGGTTACCCGGTGATCAAAGCCGTGGCGCGCGAGTTGTCCGGCATTGCCTACTCGCTGGTGCGTGCCGACGAAAAAGTGGCCGAGCAGTTTCTGGGCGCCTTCGCCTCAGGCTACCGGAACAAAGCGCTCTTGAATCAAGCTATTGCCGAGGTGGCACATGGCGGCGGAGTCGTGGGAAAGGTTCGCCGCTGGAGCGAGCGTAAACGCGGTTCAAGCCACAGCAAGACGCGCGTTATGGAACGGCTTGGAGAGTTGTTGCAGTCTGACGCAGGCCGCCTTTGACGCTGGCGGATTGGTGCTGCTCAACTCCCCGCCGGGTGTGGTTCATGCGCATTAACGTCACACCTGCTGAAGCGACGTTTCTCCAGAAAAAGATTGTAAACAGCGATGGTGGCAGGAAAAAGGTTTGAGAGAATTCCGACGGAATCATTCTTGTCGCTGAACGTGAAATAACTCAACAACAGAGCGCTGCCACTGAGCGACATGTACCAGAACAACAGCGGCAGATGCGAGCGGCGCACGCGATGGGAGGCGATCACTTGAACCAGCCAGCGTCCGGCAAAGAGCAGGACTCCGGTGTAGCCGATCAGTTTCCATGGCGTAATAGTCCATGTGTGGCTGAGCAATTGGATGTGAAACAAGGCATTGTTCATTTTTTCTCCTCCATACGAACGATCGGCAATTTCCGATTCAACAGCCAGGCGACACCGATCAGATCATAAATGCCCGCCACTGCCCGGGTCCAATTGTTATACTTTGATTCTCCCGCGCGGCGCGGCCGGTGGTGCACGGGGGTCTCGACAATGCGCAAGCCGGCCTGCTTGAAAACGGCGGGCAAATACCGGTGCAAGCCCCGGAAGGGCACCAACAAGTCAACCGCCTCACGCCGGAACACCTTTTGGGAACAACCCGTGTCGCGCACACCGTCATCCAGAAAGAATCGGCGAATCGTGTTGGCTACGCGGGAGGCCGCCTTGCGCTTCCAGGCGTCGTGGCGGTTGGCGCGATAGCCGCAAACCACATCGGCGTTCCCCTTGTCGAACGCAGCCAGCAGCAAGCGAAAGTTGAAAGGATCGTTCTGGCCGTCACCATCCATCAGGCCGCAGAGATCCCCGGTGCAGGCATGCAGGCCGTGGTAGATGGAAGCGCTCTGCCCAACGTTGCGCTCGAAATGGATGCGGCGAATTCCCGGCATTCGCAGCATTTGTTGCCAAGTCGCGTCGGTGCTGCCGTCGTCCACGGCAATGATTTCCGCTTCTGGAAGCACAGCGCGCAGTTCCTCCAGCACAAAGCGCACGTTTTCCGCTTCATTGTAGAAGGGTACAACCACGGAAAAAGTCTGCTGGACGGCGGACGGTTTGCTGGCCACCGAACGTGATGTGCCTGAGCTCGACCACGAAGCATCGAGGGCAAGGCTTGCACTTTGGTGGGCAACGTTCATTTGGCCTGCGTTCCTACCCCGTGGTTTGGACCCATCCCGGGGAACTCCCACACCGCTCCAGGCAGGAGACTGCGTTCGCCCTTCGTTGCCGCTACTGTGGAGGCCTCGTCGAATATCCAAACCCTCACTGTTTGCGGGGCGTGGCTTTGATTTTCGATCCGCAGCCTGCCTTGCGCGGCATCGCCACGAAAATCCAGTTCCGTCCCGCAACGATACTTGAGCCTCGGTCGTTCCAAAGCGAGGGATTGAGTTTCCGCCCGAATCTGGCCAAGTAAAATCGCCTCGGGTTGATGGGTAAGAGGCAACGGGTAATTTCCCACTACGCGAATCCATGGCTCACCGGTCTCAGGCCAGAGCAACGCTTCGTGCAACGGCCCAGCGTCCGGCCCGAGTTCGCTTTTCAAGCGGGCCAAATCACAGACGGCAACCCAGGCGGCGGCATTTCCTCGCAGCAAGGTGGCGGCGCGCTCGAACGAAACCGTCGGACGAACGCTGTTCAAATAGAATTGCACTGCAAACGGGCTGTCCACGTGTGTCAGCGGCGCGTTTGGACCCAGGCGTTCGGCAATCAATCGTGAAACCTGCTGCGCAATCAACGTCTCCTGAACGCGCGGACTTCGTCGGCGCACGACATGCGCCTCAACGAATCCGCCGATTATGAAGAAAGCAACAAGGACAATGGCGGTCCTGAAAGTTCTGCGATTGCTCCACGGAGAGGTAATCTCCGACAGTTCGCGACCGGCGAGGAGCGCGGCGAAGGGTATCAATGGTAGGATCAGCCTCCCTTTTTGATGCCCGGCAACGCAGAAGATAATGAGCCCGGCAAGAAATCCGCAGACCAGGAACCGCTCGAATCGGCGAATTCTTGCATCGCCGTCAGGCCGCTTCCAAACACGCCAAAAAGAGGCCAGTGCTAAGAGGCTCCACGGAGCGAAACCCAGCATGAAATCAACCGGAGGTTTCAAAACGCCCAGCGGCGACGACTCGTCCTCTGCGCCAACCGCATGCCCGACGAGTTCCCGACCGATCATTTTGTAAATGAGCGGCTGGCCCAGTTCCTCGTAAGCCAGCGCAAACCACCCTCCTATGATGAGCAGGAAAACCAGCACCCCGACAAAGTGGTATCCACGAAACGGCATTGGAGAACCGCTACGGCGTTCCCAAAACGCAGCGAGCAAGCCAGCCGCCCCCAGTACCAGCGCAAGTGGCCCCTTGGCCAACGTGCCCACCGCCGCTGCCAGCCAGCAACAGGTCCAGCCTGATCCACTCACCCACGCCCGAAACGCTGCCAGCGCGGCTAGGATCACCATGAGCGCAAGCAATCCATCGTATCGGGCCGTTGCCAGTTGCGCGTACCCGGCCGGTGACAACACATACAAAAAGGCCGCAAGAAAACCGGCACGCCACCCGAACATCCGGCGTCCGGCAGCGAGCAGAACCAACGCGGTGGCGACCAAGGACGCCGCAGCGGGCAGATGCAGCGCGAACAGGCTGACGCGTCCCGTCAGCAGGGTCACCGCAGCGGCGCACCAGGTGAGCAACGGGGGTTTCGACGCAATGTCGCCACCGGAGTCCTTCTGCACGATCCAGTTGCCATTCTGCACCGCATCCAGGACGTATGCGCCAACTCGCGCGTCGTGCCTCGACAACAGAGGATAGCCGGTCGCGCGGATGAGAAAGCATGTCAGCACCGCTGCGGCGATGAGCGCGGCTGCCATTCTTACATCATTCCTCCCACCCTGACGCTGCCCGGATAATCCCGGAACTCCACGTTTTTCAATCTCGTTCAATTGATGCACTGCTCAAGAAATCCGCCGAAGTTCTCTCCGACAAAGACAGAAAAGGATGAAGTACCAAGATGAGATTCTGGTGAGTGACGCATGACAGTTTTGTCATCTGCGTCGCGGGAATAAGCCGCCGGGATTTACAACTGGAGTCGCTTCATCACCGCGCCATAGTGGGCGGGCAGAAGCAGCAGGTTTAACAATGTGGAGGTTACCAACCCGGCAAGGACCACCAGCGCCATTGGGAATTCGGTTTCGTGGCCTGGCACGAAGCGGGTGAAAATGTCCCGCCGCTCACCCACGCCGCCAAATTGAGCGAACGGCTGCCTTACGGCTCAGGGAAATTGGAACCAAGCCGGCCACCAAGGCGCTTCCCGGAGTTGCGTGAGCACCGTCAATGCAATGGGTAGGATGACTCCGCGGCCAAGCCGTCCTGCCTCAATCCGCAGGAACTTCATGTCTGCCGAGACGGATGCCGGAGAGTGGTAGGCGCTGAATCGCGGCCAGAAGCGGGGTGTCCGGCGGCAATAATCGCGGAACACCCCGCCAAAGCGGCTCTCGAGAAACTTCTCTTCGGCGGGCACCACGAACAGCCAGTAATAAAGAAACGCCACCAACAGCACGCCGCCAAATGTCAGGCTCTTCAGGAAGAACGCGATGGACAGGGCGAAAAAAGTGCTGCCGACGTAGAGCGGATTGCGGCAAATGGAATACGGCCCATCCACCTGCAGCACGTCATTTTTCCTTCCACCAATGAACAATGTCGCCCAGACCCGGATGGCCGTGTAGGCGAGGAAACAAAGCCAGCCGAGTGTATTCAACAACTGGCCGCCAAAGGCATCCTCCCGGACCAACGGCGGGCTGGCGAGAACCAACAACGCAATCGGGGCCATCAGCAACGTACCCACCAGACCACGGTGGCGAAACTTGCCCACCCGACGGATGGCGGCTGGCTGTGGTTCAATCTGATCCGGCATGGGGTTTTCGACCGGCGAATTTAGAGATATCATGAGTTCAATTTCCGCTCAGTGTGTCGCTTGGTGATCATTGGCTAAAGTCATTTCAGTCAACGACCGGCAATTTGCCGGCATCATGTTCGTGAACTTGGCCCAACTGAGTGACACCTGCATGAAGCGAGGATGACGGTTCTGTCATTCGCTCAACGTGCGCTTGGTGCAGGCATTGACAATGGCGTCTTCGTTGCCTGAAAATTGGCGCATCCAGGTTTATGCGGGTGTTGATCGTTGAAGACGAAAAGAAACTGGCCTCGTTCGTCCGCAAGGCGCTCCAGGCCGAGGGCTTCTCTGCAGATGTCGTCCATCGCGGGGATGAAGCGCTCGCCGCGATGTCCGCGACAGCGTTTGACGTCATCATTCTCGACATCATGTTGCCGGGACGCGACGGCTTGAGCGTGCTACGCCAGTTGCGTGAGCGCACCATCCAGACGCCGGTCCTGTTGTTGACGGCGCGCGGAGACGTCAATGAAAGGGTGGAGGGACTGAATGCCGGGGCCGATGATTACCTGCCCAAACCGTTTGTCCTGGCGGAACTCATCGCGCGCGTTCGCGCCCTCGGCCGCCGGGCGGGAGAAAGCCATCCGGTGGTGTTGCGCCTTGATGACTTGACGGTGGATACCGTTTCCCGGACGGTGAAACGCGGCGAACACGTCATTGACCTGGCGCCGCGCGAGTATCGTTTGCTGGAGTTCCTCCTGCGTTCGCGCGGGCGCGTCTGTAGCCGCATGGCCATTGTGGAAAACGTGTGGGACTACGATTTTGATCCCGGCACAAACCTCGTGGACGTTTACATCATGCGCCTGCGGGAAAAGCTCGACGGCGGTTCGGGCAGCAAATTGCTCCACACGGTGCGCGGCGTGGGTTACGTGATGAAGGAGCCGCCATGACCATTCGCACGCGGCTCGGTTGGTGGTTTGCGGGGCTGTTGACGACCGCACTGGTCCTCGTGGCGGCGTTGTCTTACAACGAACTGGTCGCTGAGGCGGGCACGCCTGAAGGTTTGTCAGAACCCCTTTGGTGGAAATTGGGCGAGATTGCCCTCCGTTCGGGCATCCCGCTTTCCTTGCTTGGCTTGGGCGCCTGGTGGTTGCTTCGGCGTTCGCTGTCGCCCATCACAACGCTCACCGAGAAAGCCGAACACATCCACATTCACAATCTGTCCGAGCGTCTGCCGCGTTCCGGCAACGGCGACGAGCTGGACCGG
>Ga0137333_1000217_pt1 | contig 15694 bp, 19 predicted proteins | sample EasRivERMLT231_2_FD_102286 | JGI IMG/M metagenome (GOLD analysis project Ga0137333, IMG submission 102286) | Soil microbial communities from meander-bound floodplain in the East River, Colorado, USA - East River MetaG ERMLT231_2 | ecosystem: Environmental > Terrestrial > Soil > Floodplain ... | reverse complement strand
GTTAAAACGAAAACCGAGGGCAAGCCTCGGCTGTTAAACGCCAGAATACGAAGTGGCGTGAATCGATCAGCGGGTTAGTGCCCTGAAAAGGTGTATGGCTACAGGTTGTCTGTCATTTCTATGCTCCTGATAATTCGGACGGGCGGATTATAACACGTGTGGTGAACGAGATCACATTTTCCATATCTGCTTCAAGGATTTATGACCCACAGTGAAAGTTTATTATCTGCAGAAGGATCTCTGCCTATAACCCAAATCTTTCCTGTCCTATCCATAGTCCAGGCGGATACTATGAGATGAGATACTAAATTAGGTTGGTCATTGACAATTTGATAAACGCCATCTTGTGCCGATACCCAAACCTGGTTGGTGAGATCGATCAATAGACTAAAAAACCGGATATCGGGATTCGATGGGCTGATCGGAATCCAAGTTTCGTTTTGCAGGTGATAAAGCGTTGACTCTGTACAGCCTCTTTGTGAATCGCAAGTAAGTGAGATGAACCAGGGTTCGCCTGACTCGTTGAAGGCCAGGGAAATGATTTGTGTGGATGGAGGCTGGGTCAGGGAATAATGCGTCCACTCTTTCGTTGCGCGAGCAAATCCCCATAGAGAATCATGCGTTGCCATCCATATATGACCTTGATGTTCCACTGGCGTGGATAAGCAGCCACTCTCTTCAGGCATGGCTTTGCTTTGCCAGGTACTCCCAACGTACCAAATGATATCAGATCCATGCGGTTGAGGGGTGTTGAAATAACAACCCGTAACCCAAACCTCATCTGCCCCAGTAAAGGAATTGACTGCTAAAGAGAGAGGTGACTGTAAACCTATTTCTTCTGGTTTAATCACCTTCCAGCGCGAGCCATCGAAGACGCGTAAATCCATCTGAGTGGAGACCCAGATCTGACCATGGAATTCAGCCATCGAAGGGCGAAACCCATCTATATAGAAGCTTGTCCAGCCATCCTTATCTGAATATTTCGTCCACTTCGTGCCGTCCCAGGCAGAGATGGTATCCAAGGGAGGGTAGGTGGCACCACCTCCAGCAGGGGGGTGATGGAATCAAGGTTTTGGTTGATAAACCATGCTCGCCCAAGTGAATCTATGCCTACGAAGTAGCCTTCATAATTGGATAGATAAACTGTCCAACCCGAGTCGCTGAGGCGAGCAATACTTCGGTTTATGATTATCCATACACTTCCATCGGAGGCGGGCAGAAAGTACGGCGATTCACTGCCGGGGACGATATCGTCCAGCGTAGCTACGAATTCAAACGGGCTCTCTACGCTAATTATCGGGGCGGCTGTAACAGGATTAAAGGGGGTGGTCGTAACAGGATTGCCGAATGGAAATGTCGGGAGCACGTCGATAGATGGATCCACCGTCGCCGTGGGCGCTAAAGTTGGCATCGTAGGCGCGGCAGTTGCAGGCGGAGAAGTTGAGGTATTGCGAATGCTCTGGGGTGCACAGGCTGCCAAGAGCGTAATACCAAATAAACGGAATATGAACTTGTAAAGCTGAGGATTCATAAACGGCCTTTCACAGGTGCACTACTAAACACTCTGCCCATAGTGATAATACCGGCAATGAGTCCGCTTGAGCGGACATCCATGAACTGAGGCAGGAATTTATTCCGCCGAAACAAGATCATAATACCATCCACTTGGCGTGGACGTCAGCAACGGAACTGCTGGGCTAAAGCCACATGCTCAATACATGGAAGCCCTGCGGACTGATGAGCGAGTCGGCTCTTAGCCGACTTCCATGCACTTAGGCAGGATTTTGATCCGCCGATGGGAGAGAGCGAATCATTTCTCATGAACCGACCTAAGGCACGTAGCCTTCTCCATACTCCAGATTTATACCTTCCGGCATGATGGCATCAATGGTTTCCACTAATGCTCTCACCTCAGGCATTTCCAATCCGATATTAGCGACCTGATGCCTTCTGCCATCCGCTTCAACCATTATGAAAGCATAAGAGTGACCGATAGCCATTTGAGATTCGGTTTCCAGTTCAAAGAACTTGTTCGCATTGATTGCGTTCCACAATTGCTCGAGCTCCGCATCGCTTAATTCGAATTTGCCAGTTTCCACAACTTGCTCTGCATCATAGATCACTATATCATTTGGATCGTAATGGATGACGCCGCCCGTGTCGTAAATCTCAAACTCAGCTTCGCCTTTGGCATTGATCCTGATATTGATGTTTTGTGCCGTTTCTTTATCAGCGCTTTGAACGTCCATGACGAAGAAAAAATCTGCCGGGATACTGGTGCTTTGATCGGCTGAACATCCGAGTGCAAAAACAGCCCACAGTGTGAATAGGATGACCAGGTACTTGTGCAACGACACAGGCATATTTTGTCTGAGCATTTCACGACTCTTTCTTAGAATATCTATTGGCAACCGGCCCCGGTGACCTGCTAGTCAGGGGAAAAATATTGGAAAGTTTCTTCCTCCCTGTGTGACATATCCACGTAAGAACTGAATGATGTTTGCGGAAGGACGACTTTGCTGTTACCTTCCCATTCGCGAATTTGGGATTGGTGGAGTCGCCAGGCCTCGTCGAGTCCCTTTGTGGTTGCGATCCTTCGAATAAGCGGACTGGGTCGCGGAACTGCCGGGCTGGAAAATGTACATGTGATTTGGATCGATCTGTCTGCGAAATCTGTATATAGCTTTATACCCATTCCCATCGGGAGGGCGATCACGGGCGGATCAGTATGGTACATAAGGATGAAACCTGCCGAAATGCGGAGCGGGGATTGGATGGTGATCACCTCCTTATGGACAAGCATAAGGAGCAGCATGGGTAACTGCAAGACAGCAGAGTATGGTTTGAGTTGTTCACTGTAGTAACACAGTTGACGATACCCGAGTGTTGTCAACGCCTCGATATCGCGCAAGTACCTGGCGCGAATCCGTGAGTGGATTTGGGGATCCGTAATAAGTATGTACTCTGTTGAGGTCATCAGATTCTCACAGTAGCCTTATTGTAAATTAGTGGGTTGCTTTAACTTGACTCATTCCTTTTGAACAAGATGATAATAACTTCCGCTTGGTGCGGATGCCAGCAACGGTCTGATTTCACCAAGCATTTCGGGAGGAATATTTTTGACCGATGCCTGATGCGATTCGATGCTGTCCCAGACTTCGATCATGGTGAACTTTGTCGGGTCAGCCTGGGATTGGTATAGTGTGACGGACTCACATCCCTGCGAGGATTTGATCATGGGCATGATCGAGAGGAGGAAGTCGCGTAGAGCCTCGGTCAATTCAGGTTTGGCTTGGGTTTCGCCGATGCGTGTGATGGTCATTTCTCCTCACTCTCCCAACCTCAACAATCTTTCATCTCTTGAGACTTATTCAATTGATGCTTTACCCTCATTGTAAGAGAAATAGGTCAAGTCGAGCGCGTTACCTTATATACACAAAATATACACAAAAACCCCGACAACGCGGGGCCATTGTGCTGGTATGGAGTATTAGATGGCGTCCTTGAGGGCTTTGGCTGGGCGTGCTTTGACGACTTTGCGTTCCGGCCTGGCTTTGAACATGGCCTTCTCTTTTGTGAAGGGATTGATGCCTTCGCGGGCAGGCGCGGCAGGCTTCGTGACAGTTGCCAGTTTCAGCAAGCCTGGAATCACGACTTCGCGCTGCCCTTTGAGCTCTTTGTAGATAATATTATTGAGCGCTTCCAGAACAGCGTTGACTTGTTTTTTCTCTAATCCACTCTGGCTGGCAATAGCCTCTATGAGCTCAGTCTTGTTCATACGTTGTCCTTCCATGAGGTTCTCCTTTGGGTATAGAAGTTTTCCAAAATCCAGTAAGTTAAAAGCCTGCCTCCCAGTATACTTTATAGGTGAGTGAAAATGCAAATTCGCCGGATTGGATAAAGGGGAAAAGAACCCATAAATTTCCGATTTTTGCCACGGATTTGCACAGGTTGGCATGGATTTTCTAAAATCTTTTCCGTGAAATCCGTGCCTGAGAATTTATTGAAGAGACTTCTCAATTTCTTTCATGGCCTCTTCATATTTGACACGCGGCTGGTACCCTAATTCTGTTTGGGCGCGGGTGATGGGGAAGCGCGCATCAGAGGCGACCAGATTGAATGCTTCATAAGTCAGAGGCGGACGACCTTTAAGTTTGAGTCCATACCAGACGGGTTCGATGATTCCTGTCAGGACGCGTCCCAGCCAGCGCGGGATCACTTTTGGTTTTGGCGCGTTGGCGATCCTAGCCAGATCAGTGAAGTAGGTCTTCCAGGAGAGGTCAAAGCCATCGCCGATATTGTAGATGCGCCCCACAGCTTTGGGATTTTCGGAAGCGAGTATCAGCGCATCTACGAGATTATCAATGTACACGAACCCGGGGTTTCCGTATCCGCCACCGAGTAGGGTCGGAGTGCCGTGCTGGAGTTCAGCGAGCACACTCTTAACCCATAGCGGACTGCCGGGTCCATACACATTGCCGGGGCGTACAACCACAAGTTCAACATTTTGTTTCGATGCGATCTCCCTGGCGAGTTTTTCCTGCAACTGTTTGTGAGTGCTGTAAAAGCCTGCAGGTTTGCCCCATTCCAACTCTTCATCCAGCACATCGGTTTGGATTTTAATCCCATACGTTGTGATGCTGGACGTAAGAATGACTTTCGCTTTGTATGCCGCGGCGGATTCCATGATGTGACGTGTCCCTTCCAACGTGACGGCTTGATGCAGTTCCATGGGACCTGTATCCAATGTGACGGCGGCAAGATGGAAGATGAGCGATGCGCCTTTGACAGCGTTTTCAACATCGCGGCGGTTGCGGATGTCGCCGCGATAAATTTCCACGTGATTGCCCCAGTCTGCGGGGATGGGTTCGGAGGGGAGGACGAGGGCACGAATCCGCTTTTTGTCAGCGAGCAGGCGCGAGGTCAGGTGTGAACCGATGAATCCAGATGCACCGGTGATGAGGATGGTCATGTTATGTTTTTCCTTTTGGATATAAATTCACCATTGTTATAATTTTGTCTAGTGTACAGCAATCCGTATTCAAAGGGAATGGGTTATATTTATACAATTATAATTATTGCAGGATAAAAAAGGTTACATTTGTCAGTTGATTGAACATGCTGAAGGATGTATAGTGAATCAAATCATACTTTAAGAGGAGAATTTCATGAATAAGAAACTGCTGGTTCTGTCCCTGGTATTTGCTTTTATCCTGGCTTCCTGTGGCGGTAGCGGAGCCTCTACCACCATTGATGTGACATTCGCTGAATTTACTTTCACGCCCAATGTATTCACCATCCCTGCCGGGCAGGAGATTACGATCAACACAACAAATAATGGCGCGGTGCTTCACGAGTTTGTCATTATGAACCTTGGCGAAACCGTGGGAGAGGATTTTGGCGATGAAGATGAGGGGAATATCTATTGGGAAGTTGAAACTGATGCTGGAGCAAAAAAGTCTGCCACGTTTACTGCCCCTACTGAGCCGGGCGAATACCAGATTGTGTGCGGGACCGAAGGTCATTATGTGGCAGGCATGATTGGCACATTGACCGTCGTAGCCGGTGAGTAACCAAAAACTTCCGAAGTCTTTGAGACTTCAGAAGTTTCTTTTACAATGGGGGATATGGAAAAACCATTGATAACGAGTTTGAGCAATCCACTCATCAAGCAGGCGCGGGCGCTACGCCAGAAGAAAGCCCGGCTCGAGAGTGGATTGTTTCTTGTCGAGGGCATTCATCACGTCGGTGAAGTGATCGAAGCAGGTTGGGATGTGGAGTCTGTGCTCTATGCATCGGGTGTGTTGACCAGCGCCTTTGCACATGACTTGATCACCCGCCTCGCTTTTACGCCTCAGCTTGTCACTACACAAGTAATGGAATCATTGGCTGACAAAGATCACCCGCAGGGCATCATCGCGGTTGTTCGCCAGAAGAAATCTCAAATCTCAAGCCTCCCTCCACTAAGAACTGCTGTCGCACTCGTTGCTCCACAGGACCCGGGCAATGTGGGCACGATCCTGCGCACGATGGATGCTGTCGGCGTGGATATATTATTTTTGCTTGATGGCGGCGTGGAGCTTTATCATCCGACCGTCATTCGTTCGAGCATGGGGACAATGTTTTGGAAGCCGATCATACAAACTTCATTCAACGAATTTGTTCAATGGGCACGGGGCGGGAATTATCAACTTATCGGCACATCTGCGCATGGCGATGTGGATTATCAAACGCTGGTTCCGCAAATCCCCTGGGTGTTGGTGTTGGGTAATGAGCAAAAAGGACTTAGCCCCGAACAAACCAACGTCTGCGATGTGGCTGTCTCTTTGCCGATGCAGGGACGGGCGAGTTCGTTAAATCTATCCGTTGCGGCGGGGGTGTTGTTGTATCAATTTATTAAATGAGCAGGGGCGGAGCATTGCCCCGCCCCTGCATAAGGGTATCAGATTTCTGATTGAAGTGAAGCGCTAGAACTCATCCTCTTCTTCATCGTCCCATAATTCATCTTCACCGTCTTCTGTCTCATCTTCCTCCCATTCGGATTCTTCTTCTTCATCCCATGACTCAGCGGTCGCATCAGAAGGAGAGTAGGTGGCGCAACCGGAATCCGGGTCGATTTCAACGGCGGCGGCGGAACAATAACCATCGTCCAAAAATACACAATCTACGTAATGGCACTTAATACGGGGCATTCAATCCTCCTGAATTAGGGTTGTTTAATTACGCGTACGACCGTGAGAATAAAAATAGTGGTCATAGCTACCTGAGATGTGATGCAGAACGGACAATATGCTTTGAGAAGTGCAACCTCCACAAAGATCAACCAGACTGTGAAAAGGAAGCCTGTGAGTGTGAGCGCAAACTGAAGCATGCTTCCATTGGTTTGAAAAAAACCAGGATTGCGTTCGAGAAAAAACACTGCGAGAATGCTGAGATATCCGAGCACGCCAACCGCCGCCACTGGAATTCCGTAAACTTCTGAATAGCCGCTGGCGTTGACGATCGAACAGCCGCCCAGCCCAAGGCACATACTATCGTTGTTGGTTAATTTGTAAATCGTCATGTAAATCGAGACCAACAAACCAAGGACTGTAATTCCAATGATGACCTGCTTTAATCGTTTATCCATGTCTCCTCAGAGTAGCCAGGCGTTTACTTCCTGACCAGCAGGCACGCATTTTACACCAGCGGGGATAATAAGTAAAGCGTTTGCTTGTACTAGTGATAATAAATTTCCAGATCCCTGGTGGCCGGTCAATTTAGCGACCTGGACTCCATCCTGCTCGTGGATGACTGCACGCAGATAGCTCTCCCGCCCATCAGACAGGATTTCCGCCTCGCATCGCACGCGGACCATTTGCCTGCTCCCGTCCGGGATGCCGCTCAAACGGCCGATCGTGGCGCGCACGAAAACCTCAAAACCAACGAACGCTGAAACCGGATTTCCCGGCAAACCAATGAAGGGGGTGCTTTTATAATTTCCAAATGCCAGTGGTTTGCCCGGGCGCATGTTCACGCGCCAGAAATCCAACGCCCCATTCGATTCAATAACTTCTTTCACGAAATCAAATGCGCCTACACTAACTCCCGCAGATGAAATGATCAAATCCACGTTTTGTCCCACGGCTTGTTCGATGAGTTTTTTTACTGAGTCATGTGTGTCTTTGGCAACACCCAATCTCAATACTTCGGCATTTGTACTTTCGATCAACGCGGCAAGCATATAGGAATTTGAATCACGGATCTTGCCTGATTCAAGCGGAGCATTAACTTCGAGTAATTCATCGCCTGAAGAAAATAATGCTATGCGTGGTCTTTTATAAACCTCAACATTTAAATATCCAAGCATGGCAAGGATGCCGGCAGTCTGCGGATTGATGCGCTGTCCTTTATGCAAAACAACGTCACCGGCATGTACATCCATGCCGCGTGGACGCACATTCTCTCCAGTTTTGATGGGTTTTGAGATTTGAACTTCACTCGGCGCAGCGGATCCGGCATCACGATTGCTGAAATCTGTGTCTTCAACAGGCACGACCGCGTCAGCGCCTTGTGGTAATTGTGCGCCGGTCATGATGCGCGCGGCTTCGCCGGGCACGAGAGAAATTGTCGGGGCGAGTCCGGCTGGGATATCAGCGACCACGCGTAAGGTCACGCGTGAGACGGGCGCGGCATTGAGAGAGTCTGCGGCTCGGAGGGCGAATCCATCCATTGAGGAGTTATCGAAGAGCGGCAGATCATCTGCCGCGACAATATCCGCTGAAAGGATGCGGTTGCCAGATTCGGTCAGTGGTATTGATTCAGTTGGTACGGGTTGAAATTGGGAAAGGATACGGGCGCGGGCTTCTTCGACGCTAAGTAAAGACATATTGCCTCAAATCGTAAATTGATTTATCCCGGTTTTGTGCGGTGCGCTTCCAGTACGTTTGGCAGGTTTTCAATGCGGGTAAGGATGCGGCTGAGTTGGGAAAGGTCTTTTATTTCAACGACCAGGTTGATCACTGCGAGCGTACGGTTCACGTTGACGTTGACATCCGCGATATTTACATTTTCACTATCGAGCAGGGTGGAAATATCCACCATCAATCCCTGCCTGTCGTAGGCTTTGACTTTGATGGGGACCGGGAAGGTGTGTTCCACTTTTCCCCAGTCCACTTGCAGGAGTCTTTCCTTGTCTTTTGTTCTCAATATATTTGGGCAATCCTGCCGGTGGATCGTTGCGCCGCGCCCGCGCGTGACATAGCCTACGATTTGGTCGCCGGGCGCCGGGTTGCAACATTTTGCGATTTGAGAGAGCAACCCTTTCAATCCAACAACTTCGATTGCGCCGGTGCTTGTGATCTTTGTCGTGGGAGTACCAATTGAGAGAATATCGGTGTTTTCAGCTTTTTCTGAAAAACGCCGGATCACGCGGCTGATGGATAAATCTCCGCAACCCAGTGCAATGAAAAGTTCGTCAGGAGTTTTGAAGTTCATGTCGCGTGCCATGGCTTCAAAGTTGATCTCAGTTATGCCGAGTCTTTGCAGTTCACGTTCAAGTGACGCCCGACCCTGGGCAAGGTTCTGTTCATCTTCCTGTTTCTTGAACCATACCTTGATTTTTGATCTGGCGCGTTGGGTTTTGACGAGTCCAAGATTTGAGTTCAGCCAATCGCGGCTCGGTCCACCACGCTTCGCGGTCAGTATCTCGACCTGGTCGCCAGTCTTGAGCTCCTGATATAGCGGTACAAGTTTTCCATTCACGCGTGCGCCGCGACAGCGATGACCGATATCGGTGTGGACGTGATAGGCAAAGTCTATCGGTGTCGATCCGGCGGAAAGGTCTATGATGTCACCGCGCGGCGTGAAGACGTATACACGATCCTGGAAAACATCCGTTTTCATACCCTCTACGAATTCGTTTGCGTCACTGACTTCCGAACGCCAGTCCATCATATTACGGAGCCATACGATGCGTTCTTCAAATGCCTTGTTTGATTTACCATGCCCGCCCTCTTTATACTGCCAGTGGGCGGCAATGCCGTATTCCGCATTCTGGTGCATTTCATGAGTGCGGATCTGCACTTCGAGCGGGCGTTTGTCGTCATAGATCACCGCAGTGTGGAGCGATTGATAGAAGTTGTCCTTGGGCGCGGCGATGTAATCATCGAACTCGCCAGGGATGGGTCGCCAGGTGGTGTGAATAACGCCTAATGCAGAGTAACAGGCCGGCACATCCGCGACAATGATGCGGACCGCGCGTACATCGCGCACAAGATCGAACGGCTTGCCCTTTTTCAGCATCTTTTTATAAATTGAGTAAATGTGCTTGGGCCGCCCGCTGATCTCCACATTATTAATGTTATTCTTCGCCAGTAATTTAATAAGATGATCTTTTATCGCTTCAATTTGTGTTTCGCGTTCCGGTTGTTTTTCGTGGTGAAGTTGTTCGTTAATTTCGTTATATTTTTCAGGATTCAGGTATCGAAATCCCAGGTCTTCCAGTTCCCATTTCATTTGCCAGATGCCGAGGCGGTTCGCCAGCGGGGCAAAAATATCCAGTGTCTCTTTGGCGATACGTTTGCGTTTGTCTTCCGGCATGTGGTTGAGTGTGCGCATGTTGTGCAGGCGGTCTGCCAGTTTGATCAGCACCACACGCACATCATCACCCATGGCGAGGAAGGTTTTGCGCAGAGTTTCGGATTTTAGATCTTGCTTGCGGCTCTTCGCGTTGATCTCGGCCTGCTTTAGATTCTTAGCGCCATCTTTGTTGTCATCAGAGTGCTGGTCTCCGCGCGAGACGCGCGGCAGGTGGGTAAGTTTTGTGACACCATCTACAAGATTTGCCACCGTCGTCCCAAAATCTGTCCTTAGATCCTGGAGGGTGATCCCGGTGTCTTCCACTGTATCATGCAGTAACCCGGCCGCAATCACCTCAGAAGGCGCACGCATTTCTGCAAGAATGCCGGCTACTTCCAGACAATGTGTAATATAGGGCTTGCCTGAATGTCGCATTTGATCGTGATGCGCGCCTTCAGCGACCCGATAAGCGCGTTCCACCAGCTCGCGTTCGGCAAGATTGTAATTTTCAGGGAGTTGACCGAGAAATTTTTCAAGAGGCGCGTTGCGGCTGGTCGCTTTCATGCCGTGTATTTTACTACGCTCACTGGGGCGGCAGAAAAGCCCGTTTTATTAACAGGATTTTGTAACGGCAAATGACCGTGAAAGAAATGGGTCTGGTAAAATCGAATCAGGATTTTCAATGACCGTAAAGAATAATATAACCCGACTGCTCGACGCACGCAGGATTATCTACACTGCGTACGAACTCCCTGTTGAGAAACATGGTGCATTGGAAACAGCGCATCTTCTCAGCGTTGAGCCTGCTTCTGTTTTCAAGACCATTGTCGTCACCCGCGCCAAACCAAAAAAGCCTCTGTTGGTCTTGGTGCCCGGTCCAGCGAGCGTGGATTTGAAATTGCTTGCGTCAGCCCTGGGCGAAAAGAAAGTCTTTTTGTCAACCGAGCGGGAGGCTGAACAATTAACCGGATTACAAGCTGGTGGTATATCGCCTCTTGCATTGATCAACAAGGGTTTTCAAGTTGTAATTGATTCCTCGGCGAAAAACTATTCTGCAATCCACGTCTCTGGCGGGCAAAGAGGGCTTAACATCAAATTGCCGGTTGACGATCTGATCAAGTTGACGAATGCCCACCTTGCCGAAATCTCTCTCAAAGATGATTTGTGATCCCTGGGTTTTGCTTGCTGAGTTGCCCTGAATGTAAATTAGCATTCCTTGCTCGTAATTAAAGAAACTCACCCCGAACATAAAATTCGAGGTGAGTCCTTTTTGTTGATTAAGATTTGTTATCGTCCTTCAAGAGTTACCGAATCTCTGGTGACGACAAATGTCCACTGATCGGGATTGTTGATGCAACCGTACCCGAAGGATTTGACTGGCTTGTTCGGGTCGTTGACGAAGACGCCGACATTGTAGCAGCCTTGTGGCAGGTCGGTAATTGTCGTGGCGCCACCTTTTGCGATGTTATAGCCTCTGTATCCACATACACCAAATGCGGTTTTATTCAAATACAATGAAGCTGTAATTGGCGCGCCGGATTGATTCTCCAGTTTTATCTTGGTTGGACGGCCATCTGGGGATGCTCCCAGCGGTGCATTACATGGATCGCCGCCTCCTGCCTGAACCGTCTGCGTGGCAACCAACGATGGTAATATGGCTGGTGTTTCCGTCGCAACTAAAATCGGCGTGTTAGTGGGCGGAGGTGTCTGTGATGGCGTTTCGGTGGGTGGAATTGCAGTATTGGTTGGAATGGCAGCCTGGGTTTCTGCAACGATAGTAAATGCGGCCGCGACAGCTGTGTTTTGCATGTCTGCCGGGGCAATCGTTGAGACTGCTGGAGTGCCACAGGCGCTGACCAGCAGGGTAATTAGAAAACTTAAGGTGAGTATCTGACTGTATTTCATTTTTTATGTTCTACTTTCATTTAGCAATTAGGGTAACATGCGCCTTGAGCAAGGATTACATCATTTCGTACGATGATATCCCAGCCCCCTTCGGTGATTCGGAAAGCTCCAAAAGACTTGAAATCCTTTTCTCCATCTATGAAGGCGCCAGCACTATAATTTCCAATCGGACCGGTGAAACTGTCACTATAAATGTTGAGCCACCCGCATTCTCCCAGGGTTGTTAACACGGACATCATGAGAATAATCGATCCCTTGGGTCTTGATTCGTTGACAATTGAAAAAGATGCTGAGGGTCCTTCCCAGGTTACCAGTGCCTTGTTACATGGATCACTGTTGGTTGCAACCGGTTCAGGGGTAAAAGTCAGGAAATCGGTTGGTGATAGGACAATGGTTGGTGATGGTTCAGTTGTGTTTGTCGGCAATGGGGTTTGTGTGGGTACGTCAGTGGGCGGAATTGCGGCTTGCGTTTCGGCTACAATCGTGAATGCCACCGCAAGAGATGTACTTTGTAGACTTACAGCGTCAGTTGTAGGGATTGCTGGAGCGCCACATGCGCTTACTAAAAAAGCCAGCAACATGATGTAACTTAATGTTTCTCTCTTCATTCTAAAAAAATTATCCTTTGTTCTATTATTACCAACATCTTTAGCCACCACAAAATATTGGGTATTGTCAGCAGGTTTGCCCCCTAATTGTGGCTGTGGGCATGCTCAAAACTTGCATACTTCTGCTATAGGACAGACTTATGGGTAGGAGGTAGATCCTGTATTGATTGTGATCTTATCTTTGTATATGGTTATGGTGAGTTCGTTGTTCTTTCTTGCCTCAAAACTTCCTACCATTTGTCTTCCACCAACCCATGCGACATATGTGTACGATCCAGTCGGTATCGAAATGTTGATCGTTCCCCTAACCGGATGTTCGATGATCGTATAGCCCTGGTCGGTGACAACTTGTAGTGAAATGTATGCCTGGCTCTTTGATTTATTGACTAATGTAACATCGATAAAGGGTCTATTCATAGGAGGCAACGTTCCATATGTCAAAACTCCGAGTGTCGGTGTCAGGGTAGGGGATCCTCCAGCCAATACTCCAGTCGGAGTAAACGATGCAACAAATCCAGGGAGCTCTGTCCCGCTTGTTGCGGTGGCGGGAGTGGTTGTCAGGTTAGGTTGAGGTGTATCTGTATTGATGATCGGCGTGCTTGTAGCTGAAGCGTCAGCTATCGGGGGAGTTGGAGTATCCAGTATAGGAGCAGTTGTCGGCGAGGGTTGAGCCGTGAGCGTTTGAGCAATGGCAGTTTTGGCAATAGAGTCCACGGTCCCCGCAATATCTACGGCAGGTGCAGGGTTTGTCGGCGCAAGTGCAGGCAGACAGGCCCCGAGCGCGAATACACAGACCAGTGCGAAGACGGTGAACTTATTCATCAGGTTCTCCTTTATGAATTAGGGCTGGCTTACGGACTCCAAAAATTGTGTGAGGGTATCGCGTAACATGCGTTCAGGCAACGCGCCGACCTGGCGGTGAACGATCTTGCCGTTCGCGACAAACAGCATGGTGGGGATTCCCTGAATGCCGTATTTCATCATCCACTCCTGGTTTTCGTCGGTATTGATCTTTGTGATCAAAAGCTTGCCCTCATATTCCTTGGCGAATTTATCCAGGATTGGTGCGACCATTTTACAGGGACCGCACCAGGGCGCCCAGAAATCGACGATCACAGGGATTTCAGATTGAAGAACTGTCTGTTCGTAAGCAGCGTCAGTGATATGAATGGGTTCGTTGGTCATTTTAGTATACCTTTATCTTGTAATATTATTTGGGGGTTGTGCCCTAATCGAAAAAAGTATATCACACAACCCACATGATATAATCGCCCGTCATGGCTGACCTGTTTGCAAAATGGAGAAGCGGTCTTGCGAAAACGAGTAAGACCACATTTGGACGACTTGCCACTCTTTTTGGTGCGACTGAAATCACACGCGACACCTGGGATGAATTGGAAGCACTCCTCATTCAAGCGGATTTGGGACTCGAAACCGCGAATGATGTTTTGGATTCCCTGCAACGCCTCGTGCGGACCCGCGGCCTGATTCGCTCCGATGAACTTTCGGAGGCGCTTCAAGCTGAACTTCGCAACAGACTCGATGCTCCGCCAGCACTTAACTGGACGAATAAACCCTCTGTCATCCTGGTGGTGGGCGTCAATGGCTCGGGTAAAACCACAACGATTGCCAAATTGGGTCAGCGATTTCGAGCCGAAGGCAGGAGTCTGCTTTTCGGCGCGGCGGATACATTTCGTGCCGCGGCGGTGGATCAGTTACAAGTCTGGGGTGATAGACTTGGCGTGGAGGTTGTATCCGGCGCCCCTGAGTCAGATCCGGGTGCGGTGGCGTTTAATGCGGTTCAGGCAGGTGTTGCGCGTAGTATGGATTTGATCATTATAGACACTGCGGGTCGCTTGCATACACGCTTCAACTTAATGGAAGAACTCAAAAAAGTAAATCGTGTAATTGGCAAAGCCATTCCCGGTGCGCCACATGCCGTGTGGCTCGTGCTTGATGCGACAACCGGCCAAAATGCCTTGCAGCAGGCCAAGGCTTTTAAAGAAGCAGTCAGTGTGACAGGTGTGATCTTATCCAAACTGGATTCGTCTGCGCGCGGTGGTTTTGCATTTGCCATTCAACGTGAACTTGGTCTGCCGATCTTATTTGCGGGCCTCGGAGAAAAGCCTGAAGATTTGACCCCGTTCGACCCGGACGCATTCATCGCAGGTATTATGAACGCGACCTAACGACATGCTTTTAGCGAACAAATTTCCAATCTCTCTTGTGGAGGAAACATGCAAGACCTTATCAATCGCTTGAAATCCGCACAGGATATTACCCATCAATTAATGGTGCGTCTTTGACTTCGCGTCTAAAGAATTAAAATTCTCCCAACTCGAAAAAGAAATAGAAGCACCTGATTTCTGGGGAAACCCCTCGGAAGCCCAGAAGCTGATGAAACAATATACTACTGTAAAAAGCGAGGTGGAATCCTGGCGGATTTTTTCGCGGCGTCTGCGCGACACCCTTGAACTTGCTCAATTAGACGATGCGAGCCTGCGCGCTGAACTGGAATCAGAAGTAGCGGCAATTGAAGCCGAATTGGAAAAACGTTCGTTCACAGCCATGTTGTCTGGCAAGCACGACCATGATTCTGCCATCCTTGCCATTCATGCTGGCGCGGGTGGCACCGATTCGCAGGACTGGGCGGGAATGCTCGAGCGTATGTATCTGCGTTGGGCAGAAGCGCGTGGATTTCAAGCCGAAATCCTTGATGCGACCCCAGGTGAGGAAGCCGGAATTAAAAGTGCAACGATCGCGATCGACGGCGAATATGCTTTTGGTTATCTCCGTTCTGAAAAAGGTGTACATCGCTTGGTTCGTCTTTCCCCATTTGATGCGGCACATCGCAGACATACTTCCTTTGCGCTGGTTGAGATCCTTCCGCAGGTTGCAATGGATGAAGCTGAAATTAACATAGATCCGGGCGATCTTAGAATCGATGTTTTTCGCTCATCAGGCGCGGGCGGGCAAAATGTGCAAAAGAATGCCACCGCGATCCGTATCACACATATCCCAACTGGGATTGTTGTTACCTGTCAGAATGAAAGATCACAAAGCCAAAACCGTGAATTTGCGATGCGCATCTTGCGCGCCCGTTTGTTGGAATTGAAGCAGGC
>Ga0137333_1000216_pt1 | contig 15750 bp, 5 predicted proteins | sample EasRivERMLT231_2_FD_102286 | JGI IMG/M metagenome (GOLD analysis project Ga0137333, IMG submission 102286) | Soil microbial communities from meander-bound floodplain in the East River, Colorado, USA - East River MetaG ERMLT231_2 | ecosystem: Environmental > Terrestrial > Soil > Floodplain ... | reverse complement strand
GTCTGGAATGTTCATCCCGCTGATTTCCAGCGGCATGGTAACAGGGCTCATCAGCATCCAGAATGTTGACCATGAAAACGCCTTCAGCGACTCAGATGTCCGCCTCCTGCAAACCCTCGCCAACTCGATGAGCATAGCCCTCGAGAGCGCCCGTCTCTTCGATGAGACCCAACGCCTGCTCAAAGAGACCGAGGAACGCAACGCTGAGTTGGCAGTCATCAACAGTGTACAACAAGCGCTTGTCTCCAAGCTGGATATGCAGGGTATTTACGATGCTGTCGGTGACAAGATCCGTGAGATATTCGATGTGCCAGGTGTTGTGATCTTTGCAATCGACCGCCAGGCGCAAATATTCCGTGTGCCCTACCCCAAAATGGATGTCGAGTATCCCTTGACCGAATTCGTGGAATATTTCGATGAAACAAAACAACCGCTGTTGATCAATCAAAACGCGCAGGTCGAGGCTCCCAAATACGGCATTTATAACTTGTCGAACCCAGCGGACCTGGGCAAGATATCAGGCTCAATGCTTTTTGTGCCGCTCCTTGTAGGTGCGGAAGTCAAGGGGCTTATCTCACTGCAGGATGGGAGTCGGGAAAATGTTTTCAGCGCCTCAGATGTACGGTTGCTGCAAACCCTCGCCAACAGCATGAGCGTCGCGCTCGAAAACGCCCGTCTCTTCGATGAGACCCAGCGCCTGCTCAAAGAGACTCAAACAGCCAAAGATATCGCCGAAACCCTTCGCTCCGCGAATCTGGCATTGACCCAAAATCTGAATTTGAATGTGATCTGTGAAGAGCTATTAAATCTTTTGCGCCAAATTGTCTCTTACGACAGCGCATCCATCTTTCTGCTGGAATCAAATATGCATTTGACTGCGCAAGCAACTCGAGGATATGATTTGTGGTTGGATGATCCGTCTAGAGCGCAGAACGTCGCTTTTGATATACAGCCTGGTACAACGATGCATAGTGTAGTAATGGGCGCAAAGAGTTATCTTATTCCTGATACGCGCCAAGCCCCAGACTGGATAAAGATTCCCGGTGAGGAATACATTCGGTGCTGGTTTGGCGTGCCCATGATGGTTGGAGATAAAGTCATCGGTGTCATTTCGTTGGACAGTAATCAACCCAACCTCTTTACCGAACAGAACATGCAACTCGCAACAACCTTGGGCGCACAAGCGGCTTTTGCGATTCAAAACGCGCGTCTCTTCGATGAAACTCAACGTCTGCTCAAGATCACCGAAGACCGCAATGCGGAACTCGCCATCATCAATAGCGTGCAGGAATCGCTCGCGGCAAAGCTGGACATGCAATCCATCTACGACGCGGTGGGCGACAAGATCCGTGAGATTTTCGATGCGCAGTCCATATACATTTTGATTTACGACTACAGTGCAAACTTGCAAAATTATCCCTATAACTTTGAGCGAGGTCAACGGCTTTCTCAGGAACCCCTCCCCATCGAGGGCAAAGGTTTTAGCGGGCATGTCACGCGGACCCGACAACCGTTCATGATTAACCAGAATATGGCAGAACGCGCCGGGGAGTTTGGTTCGATCATTCTGGGCGGAGGCGAGATGTCAAAGTCTGCGCTCTATGTCCCGCTTTTGCTTGGGAGTGAAGTCAGTGGAGTTGTCTCCGTCCAAAACGTGGACCGTGAGAATGCGTTTGCAGAATCTGATCTGCGTTTGCTGGCAACCCTCGCCAACTCGATGAGCATAGCCCTCGAGAGCGCCCGTCTCTTTGATGAGACCCAGCGCCTGCTCAAAGAGACTGAACAGCGCGCGGTGGAGCTCGCCATCATAAATAGTGTGCAAGCCGCCCTCGCCACTGAACTCAACATTCAAGGCATTTACAATGCGGTCGGCGATAAGGTGCGCGAGATTTTCAATCAGGCGGATGTGAACATCCGCATCTATGACTCCAAAACAAATCTCATGCACTACCCATACTATTACGAGAGCGGGGAACGCCTCACCATTGAATCCAGTCCACTTGACAACAAGGGATTTGAATCACACGTCCTCCGCACCCGTGAGATGTTGTTCATCAATGAGAATATGGCGCAAGCCTTCAAGAAGTACGGCAGTTACCTTATGCCAGGTGAGCAAATGGAGAAATCTTCAATCTTTGTGCCGCTGGTAGTGGGAGATCAGGCGCGCGGGTTGATCAATCTGAGAAACATGGAACGCGAACATGCTTATAGCGAATCAGATGTGCGTCTACTGCAAACCCTCGCCAACTCCATGAGCGTGGCGCTGGAAAACGCCCGTCTCTTTGATGAGACCCAGCGCCTCCTCAAAGAGACTGAGGAGCGCAATGCTGAGCTTGCCATCATCAATAGTGTCCAGCAAGGGCTGGCTGAAAAGCTGGAGATGCAGGCTATATATGATTTAATCGGGGATAAGATTCAAAATATTTTCAATGCCCAGACGGTACTCATCAGCGACATCGACCATGAAAAGAAAATACTCTCTATTCGTTATGCTATTGATGGTAACCAGAGGGCATCTATTGAGCCAATTAATTTTGCCGTGCCGCCTTGGAAAGCCCCAATCGATGAATTGGTTAAAACACCAAAACCATACCTTATTGAAAACCCAGCGCAATGGCTGAAAGAATTTGGACTGGGGGAGGTATATCCGGATCCACCAAAAGGCACCTTGCTTTACGTACCGCTCACGCTCGGAGGAAAAGCATGGGGAGGATATGTCAGCCTTCAAGACCAGATGAAGGAGCACGCTTATAGTGCTTCTGATATACGCCTGTTGCAAACCCTTGCCAACTCCATGAGTGTCGCCCTTGAAAACGCGCGCCTATTCAACGAGACCCAGCGCCTGCTCAAAGAGACCGAGCAACGCGCCGCCGAACTTGCCATCATCAACAGTGTACAGGAGGGGCTGGCATCGAAGCTGGATATGCAAGCCATCTTTGATCTGGTTGGCGATAAAGTCCGGGATATGTTTGATGTGCAAACAACCATTATCGGCGTGTTCGATCACGAGAAGCAAACCTCCACAGTACCCTATGTGTTTGAAGAAGGTCAACGCGTTGTTGATAATGATATCCTGCCATTCAGCCCCATGAATCAGCATCTTATCTCCACCCGCCAGCCTGTCGTGATCAATCAGGATAGCGTGGAAGCCTCGAGCCAATATGGATTGGTCATCATCGAAGGGACCCGTGTACCGAAGTCTTTGATTTACGTTCCATTTGGCACGGGGATAAAGGTCAACGGATATTTCAGCCTGCAAAACCTGGACCGTGAAAATGCCTTCACCGAATCTGATGTGCGGCTGCTGGAGACACTGGCAGGCAGTATGGGCATCGCACTCGAGAACGCGCGGCTCTTCAATGCCGAACAACAACGCGCCGCGGAACTTGGCGCGATCAGCAAGGTGACACAGGCCCTAGTGGCGGAAACAGAACTGGATTCAATGATCCAGCTTATCGGGAATCAGATGCGGGAGATATTTAATGCGGATATCGTCTATCTGGCTTTATTGGACCCGCAAACGAATCTCATCCACTTCCCATATCGATATGGCGAAGTTTCCAGAACCATCAAGTTCGGTGAAGGGCTGACAAGCAAGATCATCGAAACCGGCGAACCACTGCTCATCAATAAAGATATCAGCCAGCGCAGCGCGCAACTGGGTACCAAGCGAATAGGCAAGGAAGCGCTTTCCTATCTCGGTGTGCCGATCAAAGCGGGCAAAGAGACAATCGGTGTGCTAAGCGTGCAAAGCACCACACAGGAAGGTATGTTCAATGACGACTCCCTGCGCCTGTTGACCACCATCGCAGCCAATACAGGCTCTGCCATCCATACCGCACAACTGCACGTTGAGACGCAACGCCGCGCCAGTGAAATGTCCACGCTGGCAGAAATTGGCAACGACATTGCCGCTACGCGCGAATTGGAACCCGTACTGGAAAAAATCGCCGCTCACGCCAAGAGCATTCTACGCGTACGTGACATCGCCATTTACCTGCGTGATGGTGATCTGTTCAGCGCGCCCGTGGCGCTTGGTACATATACAGACGAGATCAAAGCCATGCCTATCATACTGGGGCAGGGCATCACTGGAAATATTGCGCAGACAGGTGTGGCTGAATTTTTAAACCATCCTCAACGCGACCCGCGTCGCTTTCATATTCCAGGGACACCTGAAGAGGATGAAGAGGCAGAGGGCCTGATGTCTGCGCCGTTGATCTCGCGCGGTCAGATCATCGGTTTGATTAACGTTTGGCGGCCCTGGGCTGATGGACTCTTCATACAATCCGATCTTGATTTCCTGGTAAGTGTGGCGCGTCAAACCGCCATCGCGATTGAAAGCGCGCGCTTGTATCTCGAAACGCAACGCCGCGCGCGTGAAATGTCTGCGCTGGTGGAGGTGGGCCGCGATATTTCATCCTCACTGGATGCGCCTACAGTGCTGGAAGGTATCGCTACTCACGCAAAAGACCTGTTGAATGGAAGTTTGAGCGCACTATTCCTGCCTGAAGACGATGGAAAAATATTCCGCGCGATTGCCGCAGTTGGTGAGGAAGCTGAAGAAGTCCGCAACGATACAATTAGATTAGGTGAGGGCCTGCTTGGCGATATAGCACTCACAAAAGTGGGCGAGATCGTCAATGATACGAACACTGATCCGCGTACGGTCCTCATCCAGGGCACTGAAGAAGCGCCTGATGAACATTTGATCGCTGTGCCCTTGCTTGCCAATGATGAGTTGAAGGGATTAATGGCCGTCTGGCGTAATGGAAAAGGAAACGAGTTCATCGAACCTGAATTGGAATTTTTGAACGGTCTTGCCCGCCAGGCTGTGATCGCCGTGCAGAACGCGCAATTGTTTGCCGAGACCACTGAAACACTCGAACAACAAACCGCCACCAGTGAAATCCTGCAGGTGATCGCAAGTTCACCGACCAATATTCAACCTGTCCTTGATGCCGTTGCCAGGAATGCCGCGCGCCTCTGTGAAGCAAACGATGTGCAGATATACAGTGTGGATAAAGACATGCTGCGTCAGGTCACACATCATGGACCCTTGCCTGCCCTGCAGGACGGAGAAGCAATACCGCTCCTGCCCAGTCTCGTCACGGGCCAGGCAGTCCTGGAAAAGAGAACGATCCACATTGAAGACATGCGTGAACTGTCCGAGACCGAATTCCCCGATAGCCTTCAGCTTCTAAAGAGATTGGGGCATCGGACAGCCATCTCAACACCGTTGGTACGGGAGGGCAACGCAATCGGCGCCATCGTTGTGCGCCGGAATGAAGTGCGTCCATTTACTGAAAAACAGATCGCGCTCCTGCAAACGTTTGCCAGTCAGGCTGTGATCGCCATCGAAAATGTGCGCCTCTTCAACGAGACGCAACACCTGCTCCAGGAGACCGAGCAACGCGCCGCAGAATTACAGATTATCAACAGCGTGCAGGAAGGTTTGGCGTCCAAGCTCGATGTGCAGGCGATCTATGATCTGGTCGGTGACAAAATCCGCGACATCTTCCACGCGCAGGGAACAGCCATTTATCTCTTCGAGCATGAAAGCGAGGTGCAACTAACCCCTTATTGTTTCTTGAGGGAACGCTTCGAGATTAGAACTCATCCATTCTCCGATATCGCCAAATTGATGATGGATACTCTCCAGCCCAGGATCTATCGAAACAACGCAGAGTATCGTGCGTTAGGCGGAAAGGTCCTTGAAAACAGTGAGGAGTACAAATCAGGCATGTATGTCCCGCTGATCGTCGGAAAAGAAATCAAAGGCATGATCGGCATCGCCAGCCTTGAAAAGGAAAATGCCTACAACGACTCGGATTTGCGTCTGCTGACAACCCTGGCCAATTCAATGAGCGTCGCGCTTGAAAATGCGCGGCTATTTGACGAGACGCAACGCCTGCTCAATGAGACGGAGCAACGTGCCGCGGAACTTGCCATTATTAACAGCATCGGGCAGACCATTACCGAAGAACTTGACCTGTATACCATGGTCGAACGCGTGGGGGATAAATTACAACAATCCCTCAATGTGAAAAATATCGGCATTGGCCTTTATGATGCGAAGAACAACATTATGCGGTCGCCTTATGTTTATCGTGACGGCGAGCGTATCACCATTGAGCCGTTCGCGTTGAATGAATTCAATCTACGCGTCTCAAAGACCGGCAGGTCGCTCGTGGCCAACAAGGACGCCAAAAAATATTGGGTGAAACTCGGATCCATCACGGCAGGCGATAAAATTCCAAAATCCTTTATCCTGGTGCCACTCATAGCGGGCAGGGGACTGGTCGGCGGTATCACCATTCAGGACTTTGAAAAGGAAAATGCTTTTTCCGATCTTTCGGTTGGCTTGCTGGAAACCATTGCGCCAAATATGGGAACCGCCGTTCAGAACGCGCGCCTTTTTAACGAGACTGAACAACGCGCCGCAGAGCTTGCCATTCTCAACAGCGTTGGCGATGCAATGGGACAGAGTCTTGATGTAAAAACCGTTACGCATGTGGTAGGTGAAAAAGTGCGCGGCATTTTCAAAGCGGAGATTGTTGATATTATTTTGTACGAACCCAATACGCGCATATTGCAACTGACTTATAGTTTCTGCGATGGCCAATATTTTGAAAATGAACCAGCCTGGGAATTGGGCGAAGGACTAACCTCAAAGATCATCCACGCGCGCCAACCGTTGTTACTGCATTCAGCGCGGGAAATGGAAGAGCACGGCGCCGCGGCTTATATCACGGCGCCTACAGACGAACAAGACTCTGAATCGTATATGGGTGTGCCGATCATCGTCGGGGATAAAGTGCTGGGTGTAGTGGATGTGCAAAGCTACCGCCCGGATGCGTTCAATAAAGATAACGTGCGTTTGCTCTCAACGCTGGCATCAAACATGGGTGTTGCAATAGAGAATGCGCGGCTCTTTGAAGAGACTGAACAACGCGCCGCTGAACTTTCCATTCTGAACACCGTTGGCGAGTCAATCTCCAAGAATCTTGACGTTGAGGTTGTAACCAAAATAGTAGGCGACAGGCTTCAAGATGTTTTCAATGCAGACCTTGTGGCAATTTGGTTGTATGATGTCGAGCAGGATTTGCTGGCGGCTGTCTATGGTAATCAGCTTGGAAAATATGTGCCATATAAGCAATTCACACAACCGCTTGATAATAGTGTGGTCGCAAGAATCTACAAAACAGGCCAGCCCTTTATTGTCAACACACACGAGGAAGGCCTGGCAATGGGCGCTGAATATCCTGGAAGCCTAAAACCGGAGTCATGGTTAGGTGTACCCATCATTTCAGGAAAAAAGCCCATTGGTGTAGTAGCCGTACAAAGTTTGAAGAAAAATATGTTTAATGAAAACAGTATTCGTCTGCTATCCACACTTGCAACGAACATGGGCGTTGCCATTGAGAATGCGCGGCTCTTTGATGAGGCCCAAACTGCAAAAGCCGCAGCGGAGCAAGCCAACGAAGCCAAGAGTTCCTTCCTTGCCACCATGAGTCACGAGATCAGAACACCAATGAACGCCGTCATCGGCATGAGCGGTCTGCTGATGGATACTGATCTCAACAAGGAACAACGCGATTACGCCGAGACCATCCGCAACTCGGGCGATGCGTTGCTTGCCATCATCAATGACATCCTCGACTTCAGCAAGATCGAAGCGGGCAAAATGGATGTGGAACACCAACCTTTCGATTTGCGCGAGTGCGTCGAATCTGCACTTGACCTGACAGCAGGGCGCGCCATCGAAAAAGGACTCGACATCGCCTACATCATGGACGACGATGTGCCGGCGGGTATCAAGAGCGATGTAACAAGATTGCGTCAAATCCTCATCAACCTGCTCAGCAACGCGATCAAATTTACTGAGAAGGGTGAAGTCGTGCTGACCGTCAAGAAGGGAAAAGCCGAAAACGAATTACTATTCAGCGTGCGCGATACTGGTATCGGTATTTCAGAGAGTCACATGGCACGTTTATTCCAATCCTTCTCACAGGCCGATTCATCCACCACGCGTCGCTTCGGCGGCACGGGCCTGGGTCTCGCCATCAGCAAACGCCTCGCCGAAATGATGGACGGTGAAATGTACGCTGAAAGTAAAGGTGTTGGCGCAGGTGCAAAATTCACGTTTACCCTCAAAGCCGAATCCGCAAATGTACCCGAACGCAAGACTGCACGCGACATCAAAGGCATTCAATCCATCCTGCACGACAAGCGCGTGCTCATCGTGGATGATAACGCCACCAACCGCCGCATCCTCAAACTGCAAACTGAAAAATGGGGCATGACCTCTCGTGAAACCGAATATCCCCTCGAAGCCATCCAATGGGTTCAAGACGGCGAACGATTCGACCTGGTCATCACCGATATGCACATGCCCGAATTTGATGGTCTCATGTTCATGCGCGAAGTTCGCAAATTGCTGGATGAAAAAACATTGCCCATCATCCTTTTGACTTCACTGGGCAGGCGCGAACTCGGCGCGGAGGAATTAAACTTCTCCGCGTATTTGACCAAACCCCTCAAACCCTCGGCTCTCTACGACGCCCTGGCTGGTGTCTTCGCAAGAAACTTAATCTCCCCGAAAACTGAACCCAAGCTCAAAGCCGCCATGAATAAAGAGATGGCAAAGCAGCATCCCCTGCGCATCCTGCTCGCGGAGGATAACGCCGTGAATCAAAAACTCGCGCTCCGCATCCTTGAGCAGATGGGCTACCGCGCCGATGTTGCCTCTAACGGCATTGAGGCAGTAGAATCCATTGAAAGGCAAATCTACGATGTGATTCTCATGGACGTGCAAATGCCCGAAATGGACGGGCTTGATGCCACCCGCAGCATCCGCCACCTGAAACAAGTCACACAACCTCACATCATTGCCATGACCGCCAACGCCATGGAAGGCGACCGTGAAATGTGCATCGCCGCGGGCATGAATGATTACGTCAGCAAACCCATTCGAGTTAATGAATTGGTGGAAGCGTTGTTGAAAGTGGAGAGAAAATAAATTTTGGAATGCAGGAGCTCATGTACCCGACAGGGTGTGCTCCCGCACCGCCAGCAAGCTGGCAGACTCCAAATTAATAGGAGACCACATGCCCATCATTGACAAAGCAACCTTCGACGAACTCAAAGAAATGTCCGGTGAGGAGTTTATTAACGAATTGATTGATACCTTCCTGGAAGATGCGCCGAAAATGATCGCCGAGATGAAATCCGGGCTCGACTCAAACAGCGTAGAAACATATCGGCGCGCGGCGCACTCACTAAAATCCAATGCCGCGACGTTTGGCGCGAGTCAACTGGCGGCGCTGGCGAAGGAATTGGAGATGCTTGGGAAGGAGAATAAACTTCATGAAACAGGGGACAGGCTCAGGGCGTTGGAAGAGGCGTACGAGTCCGCTTGTAGTGAACTCAAGGGATTAAAGTCATGAAGTCTACGCACGAACCCGGTCAGATGCTCGTTGTGGACGATAACCGCGTCAATCGTCTGCTATTGACGCGCGCCCTTGAGCAGAACGGTCATCTTGTATCGACGGCTGAGAATGGCAAAGTAGCAATGGAAATGTTGCGCACAAAACCGTGTGATGTGCTTCTACTCGATATTGATATGCCCGAAATGAACGGCTTTGAAGTGCTCGAGGCCCTGTTGCAGGATGAGGAGTTGCGTTACCTGCCCGTGATCATGACTTCGGCTTCCGATGAACTCGACCGTGTGGTGAAATGTATCGAGATGGGCGCGGAGGATTATCTCGTCAAGCCGTTGAACCCGGTGTTGTTGCGGGCGCGCGTCAACGCCAGTTTGGAAAAGAAACGTCTGCGCGATGAACAACGCAAACTTTTTCGAACCTTTGCCACACCCGAAGTGGCAGAGCAGTTATTGCGCGAGGGCTTTTCGCTGGGAGGCAAATATATAAAAGCCACCATCATGTTCTCGGATATTCGGTCATTTACCACGCTCAGCGAAAACCAGGATCCTAGCGCCACAATCGAGTTGCTCAACAACTACTTTGCGTTGATGTTCGATGCGATCACCGCCAACAATGGAACGGTGAATCAAATGGAGGGAGATGGGTTGATGGCGATCTTCGGCGCACCGGCGTATCGCGAAAATCACCGCAGGGATGCAGTGAAGGCCGCATTGGAAATGGTCGCATTGCTAAAGACATTCAATGAACAGCGCGTCGTGCAAAATAAGGACGAGATCCAGATCGGCATTGGCATTGCCACCGGAACTGTCATTGCAGGCTATACCGGCACTGAGCACCGCGCAACGTATACCTGTGTTGGTGATGCGGTAAATCTCGCCGCGCGCATCGAAAATCACACAAAGGTTGCGGGCAAATCTCTTTTGATCGATAAGTATACACGTGAGGGTCTGCCGGATCATATTCATGTTGAAGGTCTCGGTGAAGTTATATTTAAAGGAAAACAACAGGCGATCAGCGTCTTCGCGGTGAACGGCTAAGTATCCATCCAATTCCCTACCCCAAAACTTGACGCATTAAAGGGGATGTGCTACCATCATTCAAACTTTTGTTCGATATTTAGGAGAAGATATCCATGGCAAGAATGAAACGAGGCACCACCATTGCCTCCACACTGATCCTGGTTGCAATCTTATTATCTGCTTGTAATCAACCCTATTCACAAGCGCCTGCAATAACTTTTACGCCTGTTCCACAAAACAATCTGTTCGCTTCTGCGCAGCCCACCAGTATGGGTGATGTGCAAGCCTTTGCAACAGGTTCAGCGATCGCCCTCACCACTTCACCAGGAGCACCCGCCGCAAGCACAGCCACTGTCGCGCCAGGCGTCACACCCCAGGTGGCAACTGCTACGAACACCCCGCTTGTATCTGTAAACCCAACATCCACTGCAACACTTGCCGCGCCAAGCGGACCCTCCATCATCCCGATTCCGGCTGGTTCACGCCCCGCAAGTTATACATTGCAAAATGGCGAATTCCCATATTGCATTGCACGCAGATTTAATGTGGATCCAGATGAATTACTCGCTTTGAATGGACTCGTTGATAGCCAAACTGTATATGCTGGAAAAGTATTGACGATCCCGCAGACAGGCAATCCCTTCCCGGGTAGTCGCATGTGGCATAATCATCCAGATACATATACTGTCGATTTATCTTCTGAAACAGTCTATGGCGTGGCTTGCTACTATGGCGATATTGATCCAGCAGTTATTGCACAGGCAAATGGTATTTCAGTCGGTGCAGCATTAACTGTTGGACAACAGTTGAAAATACCGTAGAAGTTCAATTGATAAATACAAAACAGCCCGGGCAGGTCGCTCGGGCTTTTGTTTTATAATTGGAAATCGAATTTCACCCAAGGAAAATCTCATGCCTTTTGAATTGATCAGATCAGAGATCCTCTTACAGGGACGCACATTCAAGATACGCCGCGACCATCTCAAAACTCCCGACGGCAGGGAAACAAAATTTGAGATCGTCGAACACGGCGGTTCAGTGGTCGTGATCCCGATTGACCATGAAGGTAACATGCTCTTCGTCCGTCAATATCGGCACGCGGCAGGCTTGAACCTGCTTGAATTACCGGCTGGTACCCGTGATGGTGATGAGCCTTATGCAGAATGTGCAGCGCGCGAAATCCGCGAGGAGACCGGTATGGAGGCAGGCACGCTCATAAAAGTTGGCGAATTCTATCTCGCTCCCGGATATTCCACTGAATTCATGGGCGTGTTTCTCGCCACAGACTTGAAGCACAATCCACTCGCCCCGGACACCGATGAATTTTTATCCGTTGAAAAGATGTCAGTGAAGAGTGCCATGGAAATGGCAGAGCACGGCGATATGCCCGATGCCAAGTCGCTGGCGGCATTATTACTCGCAAGGCCTCATTTGGAGAAATACCTTGGCTAATTCAATGATGATACTCATCGCGGGGCCCTATCGTTCCGGCACAGACGATGACCCAGATAAAATATCAGCCAATGTGCACGCCATGGAATCTTTTGCCCTGCCCATCTTCCGCATGGGACATATCCCCGTGTTGGGCGAATGGTTCGCACTCCCTTTAGTCAATTTGGCAGGCTCGAAACAAATCGGTGATGAAGCTTTCAACGAAATATTTCACCCCATCGCCGAGAGGCTGCTTGAGAAATGTGATGCCGTGTTACGAGTAGGTGGTGCATCGCAAGGCGCAGATCTAATGGTGGAGGTGGCGCGCAAACGAAACCTGAAAATATACTTTGCACTTGAGGAAATACCATCATCGCAATAATTGATGAAAGATGAAAGGACACAACTCTGATTGTGTCCATTTTTATTCCTACCAATCTTATCCGAAATGTGACAACAGGCATGGGTATTTAAGTCATTCATAACTAACGGGTTTAATACACGGGGGATACACTTGCCAATGGAAAATTCAGGCGTTTGCCTGTTCCCAAAGGAGCAAGTATGAAAAAGCCAGTAATTATGACAGATGGCAACGAAGCCACGGCATCCGTTGCTCATCGCTTGAGCGAAGTGATTGCTATTTACCCGATCACCCCATCATCAGGCATGGGTGAATTTGCGGACGAGTGGTCAGCCAAAGGAAAACCCAATCTCTGGGGTACGGTTCCACTCGTGATCGAGATGCAATCTGAAGGCGGAGCGGCAGGCGCAGTCCACGGCGCGCTTCAAACAGGCGCGCTTACAACCACATTCACAGCGTCACAGGGTTTGCTCTTGATGATTCCCAACATGTATAAGATTTCAGGTGAACTCACCAGCACCGTCTTCCATGTTGCGGCGCGTGCCATCGCGGCGCATGCCCTTTCCATTTACGGCGACCATCAGGATGTGATGGCCGTCCGCCAGACAGGCTGGGCGTTGCTTTCTTCCGCATCTGTGCAGGAGGCGCACGATTTCGCCGCCATCGCACAGGTCGCCACGCTCGAGTCCCGCGTGCCGTTCATCCATTTCTTTGACGGCTTTCGCACCTCGCATGAAGTGACGAAGATCTTCCCCATTTCGGATGAAGAACTCCGCCTCCTTCTGGACGACGACCTGATTCGTGCCCATCGAGCCCGTGCCCTCAACCCGAACCATCCCGTCCTACGCGGAACCGCGCAGAATCCTGATGTCTATTTCCAGATGCGTGAAGCGGCGAATCTCTACTACACCGCGGTTCCCGGCATCGTCCAAAAAGCCATGGACAAGTTCGCCAAAATCACAGGTCGCCATTACAACCTTTTCGATTATTTCGGTCATCCTGAAGCCGAACGTGTAGTTGTCATTATGGGCTCCGGCGGCGAGACCGCCATGGAAACGGTCAAACACCTGGCAGCAAAAGGCGAAAAGGTCGGCGCATTGTGCGTGAGACTCTATCGCCCCTTCGCCATAGACTATTTCCTCAAAGCCCTGCCGAAGAGTGTAAGGTCCATTACCGTGCTTGATCGCACCAAGGAGCCCGGCTCCTCCGGCGAACCACTATATCTTGATATCATCAATGCACTGGTTGAAGGCAACCGCACTGGGATCAAAGTCATTGGCGGACGTTACGGTCTTTCCTCAAAAGAGTTCACCCCAGCAATGGTCAAAGCCTCACTGGATGAATTAAACAAGCCTGAGCCCAAGAATCATTTCACCGTTGGTATCAACGATGACGTCGCTCACACCAGCCTCGAAGTGGATTCGTCCTTCAAGATCGAATCGGAAGACACCGTCCGCTGTGTGTTCTTCGGTCTCGGCGCGGACGGTACGGTTGGCGCGAACAAGAACTCGATCAAGATCATCGGTGAAGAGACAGAGAACTTCGCACAAGGCTACTTCTATTACGACTCGAAGAAATCCGGCACAGTGACCATGTCGCACCTACGCTTCGGTCCGCAACCCATTCGTGCACCGTATCTCATTGAAATGAACGAGGCAACCTTCGTTGCCTGTCACCAGTTCAACTTCCTTGAGCGTGTGGATATGCTTAAGTACTCTAAATCTGGCGGTACCTTCCTGCTCAATAGTTTGTATGGTCCCGATGAAGTTTGGGATCATCTTCCAGTTGAAGTCCAGAAGGATATTATCGAGAAGAAACTCAAGTTCTACGTGATCAACGGTTACGAAGTCGCTGAAAAGACTGGGATGGGCGGACGCATGAATACCATCATGCAGACCGCTTTCTTCGCCATAAGCGGCATTCTGCCGCGCGATGCAGTCATCGCAGAGATCAAACATTCCATCGAGAAATCATATGGCAAACGCGGTGAAGCTGTCGTGAAGAAAAATTTTGATGCTGTGGATGGAACGCTCGCCAACCTTTATGAGGTCAAAGTCCCAGCTGGGATCACGTCCACGACGGCACGCAGGCTCTCGGTCCCGAAGGAAGCGCCGGATTTCGTCCGCAATGTGCTTGGGGAAATCATCGGCGCAAATGGGGATAACATCCCAGTCTCCGCATTTCCGATCGATGGCACATTCCCAACCGGTACCACACAATGGGAGAAACGCAACATTGCTTTGGAAATCCCGGTTTGGGATCAAAGCCTGTGTATTCAATGCGGTAAGTGCGTGATGGTTTGTCCGCATGCAGTGATCAGACACAAAGTTTATGATGAAAAACTGGTGGCAGGTGCGCCCGAGACCTTCAAGCACATGCCGTCAAAGTTCAAGGAATTTTCGCAGGGCTACGCTTACACGTTGCAAGTTGCGCCCGAGGATTGCACAGGCTGTACGTTGTGCGTGGAAGTTTGCCCCGTGAAGGATAAGTCGCAGGTTGGGCGCAAGGCGATCAACATGGCTCCACAACCGCCTCTGCGTGAAACTGAAGCCAAGAACTGGGATTTCTTTATGAACATTCCAGATCTTGATCGCAAATTGTTCAACCCCTCGACGATCAAAAATTCGCAACTGCTCCGCCCGTTGTTCGAGTTCAGCGGTGCCTGTGCGGGATGTGGTGAAACTCCGTATGTGAAATTGGTCTCGCAATTGTTTGGCGACCGCGCCGTGATCGCAAATGCAACGGGTTGTTCATCCATCTATGGCGGCAACCTCCCCACTACACCCTGGGCTGTAGATTCAAAGGGTCGTGGTCCAGCCTGGTCGAACTCCTTATTTGAAGATAATGCTGAGTTCGGTCTGGGTATGCGATTGACAATTGATAAACAGACTGAATATGCCCGTGAGTTGCTGTCATCGTTCGAGAAGGAACTTGGCAAGGAATTGGTGGAAGCCATCTTGAATGCCAATCAATCCGATGAAACAGGCATTGAAGCGCAACGTGAACGGGTTGCCGAACTCAAGGATAAACTTGGCAAGTCCGGCGATACACGTGCGAAGGATCTGGTCAGCCTTGCGGATGGTCTCGTCAAGAAATCCGTATGGATCATAGGTGGCGACGGCTGGGCTTACGATATTGGTTATGGCGGTCTCGACCATGTGATGGCAAGCGGTCGCAATGTAAATATCCTTGTGCTCGATACTGAAGTCTACTCGAACACCGGTGGTCAGGCGAGCAAGTCTACGCCGCGCGCGGCGGTCGCCAAGTTCGCGATGGGCGGTAAGGGGTTACCGAAAAAGGATCTCGGTCTGATCGCAATGTCTTACGGCTACGTCTATGTAGCCCGCGTTGCAATGGGCGCCAACGATCAGCAGACCCTGCGTGCCCTGCTCGAAGCCGAGTCTTATGATGGACCCTCTCTAGTCATCGCGTACAGTCCCTGCATTGCGCATGGCTATGACATGTCCAAGAGTCTTGAACAAACGAAACTTGC